>Ga0126342_10009318_pt1 | contig 17600 bp, 19 predicted proteins | sample Cyp1metagenome_FD_92528 | JGI IMG/M metagenome (GOLD analysis project Ga0126342, IMG submission 92528) | Coral microbial communities from Lord Howe Island, Old Settlement Bay, Australia - Cyphastrea 1 metagenome | ecosystem: Host-associated > Invertebrates > Cnidaria > Coral ... | reverse complement strand
CAGAGGTATGGAACGGATCCTTCAAGGGGGTATGGAACGGGGGTATGGAACGGGGGTATGGAACGGGTGTGGTCCCGGAGCTTGTTCCGGACCTCCTATTTTGACTTGCACCCATATATATATTTCTATTCACAGACTGATTTTGGAGGTGTTGAATTAGGACACCCTATCAATCTTGCGCCGCGCCAGGGCGCTGAAACCGTTCCTGCAAGCGCGAACCTGCTTGGATGGACATCAGCTGCAGGGGGATCTGCTTGGCACGTGCCATGAAACGTTCCTTCCAAGGAACTGAGGGCCATGGAGGCTTATATATATATAATATATGGTTTATATGGTTTCATAAGAATAGCGATCGGATAGTCATAAACAAGGTATAAACATGGGATAACCATAATCATATATTCATCAATAGGGATAATAACGGGAGAATCAAATCATCACAATCATATAAAATATATAGTCGAACAGGGATAATAAGGGGATAAACAATGCTAAACATTCGTAGGATCATCACAGGATATTAATGGATTCTAGGGGAAACCCACCAAATCCAATTTGATGGTCTGTTTCAAGTTATTTCCCATTAAAATTGCTATTTCATGGGCCCCAGTTTCAAACAAAGCCACGACTGGCCGGGAAGAGTGAAGCTACCCGCTAGGCGTCAAACGTGGCTGGGAGAGTGTTCCAGCAAGCCATGATTTCGGGAGGGTATATCCACCAGTAGGCTGGCCCCCAATGAATAGATTGGATGCAACAGACCCAATGGACTGAGTTTATATCTATATCGAACAAACAAAAATCCAATGGTGTCTTTTCCAAGATATGCAATTGCTCATCTACTCAGCAAACTTGGATATCAATATCCGCCAGAAAGTCCCAAAGTTCATTCAAACGGAATGTCCCCAATTGATAGAATCATCCCTTGATTTTGTTGTTTTTGTTGTTGATATCCCTGGCTGCCGACTAATTGCCTCAACGGAGATGATTCTGGGGGCTCCTCGTCCCTTGACACTGGTTAAGAACGGATTTCCCATGGTATTAGATAGTCCCCTCTGATTATCTAATGTAGCTATGGAAAATCACCATGTTTAATAGGTATAGATCCTATTGAAAACCATCGAAGTTAATTGGCCATTGATGGCCATTGGCCCTATGTTAAACAACCAAAGGGTACACCCAATCTAATCATCAACAAAATTACCCTCTGCAATGTCCTCGGCGAGAATCACCACAGTGTCCAAACTGACGCTCAAGTCCTTCTTGAACGGCTTCAACCATGCCTCACAGATCTGTGGACAGACATCAGAAATACCTGCTGTAGGTGATACAATGGTGATAAGAAGGTGATATACTGGTTGTACCATGATGTAATGGTGATTCAATGGCGATATAATGGTGATATTACTGTACGGACATGTACGGACCCCCCCATGATGCCATGAGTTTTGCAGGCCGGGAACCCACAGGATGCCCCAGTTGCAACGCTTTCTTTTGGAGGATATGGATGTCAACGACCCAATACCAAGCCACAGAGTCCGGTCATTTTCATACTGAAACCAATCATTCTTCTCCAGAAACCATCTGAAACCAGTCATTCTCCAGTTTTCCCAGTTTTCAGCTACCCAATGACTTGACCCAACTCCCATCACCCGCAGCCAGTCGCTTCAAACTCGTCCCGATTGTCTTGGATTCCACGGGGCGGACATATCAATCCTGCGACCATGGCGATGAGAGATTTGAAAAGCCAACTGTGATTCTTGCCATCTGCAAATCGTCATGTTGATTTCATGATCTTTGGGGATTGATCATCCAAGTACTTGTAACCCGGATGACATTGGGATTCACCAAAATCAACATCACCATGTTTTTTCGCCGAGGGGCGTAGCTTTAAACCCGTCTCTTGCTGAAGTTTGCGAAGCAAACGGTTCAAATTCCTCGGCGGAAAAACTGCTGGAACGATTTCAGGCCTGGAAAATCCTGCAGAAAATCCTCATGTTCTACAGGAAAATCATCTCTAAATGGGAGATGACTGGAGGTTATTGATAATTTCTACTGATATAGTAATAATGATATGATATATAACCAATAATCAATAATGATATGGTTAATAATGAAATGATATAATCAATCCCCTGTTTTCTTCAGGATATATAACCATAATTAAAACCATGATTGATTCTTGATAAATAAAATCCTTTACATTTTCCCAGAATCGACAAAGAAACGTTTCCGTGGACGGCAGCAAGAGGTTGGTTGCATCCACCAGGACCAGGTCAGAGGAGATCGGCTCTTCTGCCATCGCCGCTGCCTCGCCGTTGAAAATTCGATGCGATGAGATGATCGGATTGGGACTCAAAGAATGAGCATATTTGTCTACTGGTTTACTGGAACTTATACTTCTATAAATATATAATAATATATATATATATATAATTATATAAGTATAATTATATAAGTATAATTATATATATAATTATATATATAATTATATATATAATTATATATATATACATGAACTCATGCCCTTAACCCCATTGCCTTGACTTCAACAGCCACAGCAGGTTACCACAGTTCCACCCTGTCATGGCTGGTCATGACACCGGCCCATTGCTTAATTCACGGTTGCCAAGACACTGCTTTCCCCAGCACTGGTGCCAACCACATCGCCCTTCGCGACAACTTTGGTCCCTGCGGGCCTGCTGAACAGCAGAAACCTGTAGGTCTGAGTTGTCTTATTCACAAATTTGTGTTCCTGCGGAATAAATTTGTTGTGTTTGCTTTCGCCAAATCTATCTCAAAGCGATTAAAGCTGCGTAGCCGTGAGCAAAACGATTGCGAAGTCACATTTACCTGGCTAGAGAAGAGCAAAAATTGCAGTAAGGATTGTATATAATTATATATATATGTATTTGTTGTCCTGTTTGACTGATTTTGACTGTAGTTCTTTTTGACTGATTTTGACTGTAGTTCAGAAGCATCAATGGCATCAATGAAACTGATTCTGGTGACTTTCTCGGGGAAACTCTTCGATTTCCCTTCGGCTTTGCTGAAGTCGGCGTCCTCGTCCCTCAGGAATGAAACCTGGTGTCCAGGCCATGCTGTGGCAGGGTTCTTGACTGGCTTATAATAGTTTCACTTCATGTGTAGTTGGCATGTTGGCTACATCATGTTTAAACTAGTTTAATTAAACATGTTCGCCCCAACCCGGACGTTGTTCCACACTTACAATCGTCATGATGATAATGATGATGATGATGATCATCATCATCATCACCACATCATGATCATCATCACATTAAAATTAGCCACCCCTCTGAACAATATGTTGACTGGGGTAGTAACATCAACGTTATCTTCATGAGGGATCAAAATTCGCCACCCCCTATGAACAATATGTTGATTGGGGTAATAACATGAACTTTATCTTCATAAGGGATCAAAATTCACCAACCCCTTTGAACAATATGGTGGTTGGGGTAATAACATCAACTTTATCTTCATGAGGGATCAAAATTTGCCACCCCCTATGAACAATATTATGATTGGGGTAATAACATCAACTTTATATTCGTAAGGGATAAACAATTGCCACCCCCTATGAACAATATGTTGGTTGGGGTAATGACATCAAGTTTATCTTCACAAGGGATCAAAATTTGCCACCCCTATGAACAATATGTTGATTGGGGTGTTGACATCAACTTTATCTTCATAGCCACCTGAAGTCAGGCGCGGCGCAACGTCAGGGTTGCAGCGAACATGTTTAAACAATGTTGAAACATCATTGCTGGTTACATCCCCGACGTCTGCTGATGACATTATGATCATTATGTATCTTCCCACCGTTTTCCCACTATGCCATTGCATCATAAAACACAAGTCGCCAATAATATTTGATAAGCAATGTTTCCGACACACTCAGTTGGTATCTGCCATTGCAATCTTGAATATCTCGCAGCCAAGGAACCTTCCTGCATCGCAGTCAAACTTAGTCCAGCCGCCAACATGACCAATGGCGTTGACAAACGACGCGCCATAGCGGGGCTGTTAATAAATGGCTGAGTTGTTTTTAGATGTTTTTAGATCTGAAAGGATGCAATGCAGCATTATTTTGCAAGTGCAATCATCATATCGTTGGTGTCAAGTCTCCATTGTTAGAAACCGTCACATGTTTGCAAAACCACATGTGTTTTTCTATCAAAGGCGTTCGGGGTCAAAACATCACATCTACTGCACTTGGTGACAAGTGATGACACGTGTATCATACATATCATACACGATGCGGATGTTTCCAGGTGCTGTCCATGATCGGCACTGGCGTCGTGCCAACGATTCGACGATTCCATTGTCTTGGTCTGGTAGGATGATATCAGGATGGGTTTTGGCGAATGTGTGAGCAACTCTAATCAGGAACTTTCAGAACTTTCAGATATTTCAAATACAATCATTTATGGAGTCCCAGGTATCAAACCTCAAAGATCTCAACAGCTAGTCATCGGGTTATGGTCCATTCCTCCCATTCCTCTCAAATGCCATGGGATCACCATCGCCTGTTCAAACTCCTGATTTCTTCCGCGTCATCGCTTTCTGCCTGTCAGAAACCAATGGGCCATCTTCAACACACTTCATGCAGAGGATGGTCAGCCCGCTTTTGTACTTCTGTTGCTGGATTATGCATATTGGTGAATGAAATATAATATATAGCATATAGATGAATATAGAATAAAATAAAAAAAAAGGAAATCAATGAAATATATTTATAAATAAACATACTTATATATATAATATACAAAGGAATTGCATGTTTTTTTTTGATATGATTCTCCCCCCGGACCCCTCGGCCATGGCCCATGGCGTATGCCGTCCTTGAGTCCAAGAATGGCACGGAGACAACTTGCCAGGACTTTCAAGTGTGGTCCTCTGCCGAGAGAAAACACAGATGTTGCAGGTTGAAGCCTATCTTTAGCCGAATGCCGCCGAATGGATCTCGATGGCAAACATGGGTATAAAATGAGTACAAAAGGTGAAAACAGGACATCTAAATTCAGCTCCAATTTTTGGGAGTTTTGTGTTGGCACACGCGACGTCTCAACATGTCCGGCTGCTGTGAGTTTACTCTAACCATGGTGACTACGACACCTATTGTCAATTTCATATCACTGGGAATGCTGCCTTGAACATGGATGAATGCTTTCACACGTTGTCACTAAGGACTCAGGGCCGAGTAAAATTTCTAGGTGCCCTAAAATATGTTTCCAATCACCAGAAACCAGGCTGAACCCCCACCTTGAGATTCATCGATCAAGACTGCCAAATGTGAAGCAAAGGTTTGACCTGGCAAACTCTCGGAGCATCCTGCGTCAATGTTCTTCAATCCCAGCTTATCACACGTCGGACATGTTTGCATTCTATGTTTCAAGAAAAACATCGAATATGTATAATGTGTTGAAACTCTATTAATTAAATATTTTCTAAAAGTGCCCACAAACAAATTTCAACCTCCCAAGCACTTCGCCCGGACGCTTCCCCACGTCCGGCTTCGCAATTGGGTCCCCGGTTTGCCTTTGGTCGGAAGTCGTTCGGGGGCCAAGAAGTGAGACGCCAAGGATTTCAGCATGTACCTGGCAAGCCGGCGCAGTTGTCAATCGCTGATCCGCACCCCAAAAGAAAGGAACTTATCGAAGGAAATTTAAAAGTCAAACTTCCGACAATATGGACAGATGGAAAAGCAGAGGTGGGAAGAGTCAGAGAAGAGAAGAGTAGAAGAGAGAAGATCAAGATCAGAGAAGGGAAAGAGGCAGAAGAAAGAAGATGCAGGTGCGAAAATGTTAAATACACCACATGCTCGGATCACTTTTGAAGGTTCAGATGTGGTTTTGCGCGGCAGGCGCAAGGGATTCTGCACCTTGCTAAAAGTGAGCAAGACGTGAGGGTTTTGTAGCATTTCCAAAAACGATGGCAGGCGTGGGACATTTGCAGAGGATCTGTCAAGAGACATATTCTGTGGCAGGCGCAGTACAAGAGACATGTTCATCAGAGATGTTAGGAGGTCAGGGCGCTGATTTCCTGAGATGGGTTGCATTTTGGGGCATCAGATCTTCAGTTTTGGGAAGATGATTTTGCGTGACAGGTGCGGCACTGCGTATGACCTGGCATCTATTTTTCGTGGCAGGCGTACTTTAGAGACGTAGATCGGAAAAATCGCACAACGCATTGGTATGAGGCCGCCAGCTCTGCACTAAACTTTCCATTTTTGAAGGAAGTCTCGCAGAATTGTTTCGTTTTTGATGTTGTCAAGTTCAAAAAAATTGAGGAAGTCTCGCTGAATTGCTTCGTTTTGGATGTCGTCAAAAACTGAGGAAGTCTCGCAGCATTGCTGCCTTTTCAAGCTTACAAATAGACAGACAAACAACAATCAAACAGATAGACAAATAAATAGATGGATGAATAGATAGAGATAGATAGATAGATAGATAGATAGATAGGTAGATAGATAGATAGATGGAGACAAACTATTACAATTACAACTACAACTACGTACCACACTACACTACACTATTGCTAAAACTACAAATACAAATATACTACGCTACATTACACTACACTAATTACACTACACTACACTACACTAATTACACTACAGCACACTACAACTACAAATACAACTACAACTACAAACACACTACATTAAAAAACTGCAATACACTGATTACATTGCATTACGCTACAACTACAACAGCAGCTACAACTGCAACTACAACTATAGCTACCACTACATTACGCTACACTACACTGCACATACTACACTACACTACGCTACACTACACTACACTAAACTACGGTACACTAATTACACTGCATTACACTACAACTACAACTACACAACCTTGCACTAGACTACACTACACAATACCACACCATATACACTACGCAATGCTACACGACGTTACAATGCACTTCGCTACACTAATTACACCACACCACGACTACAACTGCAACTGCACTTGCAACAACACTAATTACATCTAATTACACTGCATTACAACTACAGCTCCACTATAGTACACTACACTACAACTACAGCTACAACTACAACTGCCCTACACCACACTACATCCTGCAGTTGTGGTAAGGTGACCGCTGCAACCATTGCAACCATTCCAAAAAACACAACTCCAACCACCGGTCGGTCTATCAGTGGATTCGCTCTGCCATCCGTGTTTCACTACAACCAACCTCTCCTATAGGTTTCTTATTTTTGAAATTTCCGCCACCACCTTGTGCGGTACTACTGGTAATCACTATTCCGTTTATATCCAATAGTGCACCAACGCACTTATCATCACTTAGTAGCATAAGTTTTTTGATCATATAAATTGAAATTTCCTTCTTGAACAGTATGGAAAATGGATGAACATGCATGAACATGGGTGGTTGAGACCAAAATATACCAAAATCATCTAAAATACATCCACCGTATTTCGGCCGAAACAAGAGAGCTCAACTTTACGACAGAATGGGACATGTGGAAGGTGTCTACTGCATCCTCAAAAGATGGCTCAAAGACAAAAAGCAACATGGTGCGGGTAAAGCTGTTGACAGCATCACCTTTTGGTGATAATCAGCTGTCCAGGATTCTGCACCCTTGGAGTCTCCAGCCTGCATTGGGCTGCCCTTCAAAATCCATTCATTTTGGGAGCCGAAACCATTGGAAAAAATGTCAGGCTACTGTTACTGAGGGGTCCCTTGGAGCCGATTTAGCGGACAGCGTTTCTACGCGCAGGCGCATACCTCCAGATCCACCAGTCCGGCGAGTATTGACGGAACTGCTGTGAACAGGCTCGCCCAAGCTATGGCTCTCGAATCTGAATATCAACCATATTCATGGCATCTTCAAAATCAGTGTTCGGGTCATTTGGCTGCCGGTAACACGTAGAACTCAAAGTGAGGTGTCCTTTTTGTTTACGGTCTACAGTAAATGTTCAATACACACATAGTATACAATACATGACAATACATATTCAATACATAGCATATGAATTCATATGAATTCGCTATATATCTATATGCATACCAAACAAGGAGTAAACACAGGCTTTCACCAAGTAGCAACACATTCAACATCTATGTCCCACCGTCCATCAAAGAGTCTCCATGAAGAAATGGATTTCACATGGCCAAATGGCGAGCTTGTTGCACTCGAGCTTAAAAAAGCTCAGAAACTCCTTTAGATCTTCAGAAATCTTCAGAACATTGGCTGCACAAAGCGACTTCAATGGTTTTCGCTGCTACCGGAGGGTGCCTGAAAGGCACGAAACATGATCAAGACATCAAGACAACCAATGAGCCACCCTCCGGTCTCAGCCATCACCAATGACCCATTTTGACAAGACAATATTCAAAGGCTCGGGCCTCCGTGGCAACATTTAACATGACAGAAAAACACGTTTTTGGTTTTGAAATGTTTTGAATGGTTTTGAGTCACGCCAGAAAAAAGGGGTGGATCTTCACTTATATCTCAATTAAATTATATAATGTTGTTGATCTCCAATCTACGACTGATATTGAGGTTCAATCTCAACTTGGAAAATTAGTTGTTGATGAGATCAGCAAGTCAGCGAAATCGGCACCTGTGCCATCCCTTAGGCCTAACTCGGTGACCCCTCCGGAGCGACCGTCGATTTCGAAGTGACTGTTCACTGATATTTCACCAAGAAGCATAGCTTATGATAGAGATGGACTTACAATGAGTTACACTTCATATTCATACATATTGGATAGTTACACTACATATTCATACATATTGGATAGTTACACTACATATTCATACATATTGGATTATATTGGCCTATTGCTTGACTAACATGAGCCCTATGGGCTTTCTGAAAAAGGTGCCCCCCCCGAATTCGAATGGATAATAAAATCATGTTCCTTGTTGACAGCCTCAGAACTTGGAGCCCCATTTTTGGACTAACTCACTATGCATCCCTGGTCTGTTTTCACTTTACCCTCCTGTTTGCTCTCCGGATGCCCGGCACTGCGGCACAACGCAGGTATTGTCATTCTCAGTCGAGGATTCTTGGGGTGCACAAAAACAGTCGCCTAATTACTGCAAGACAAGTCCATGCATACATGGTGCCAAACATGCAAAAGAATGGGTGTGTTCGGAACACCAGGCGGCAAGCCCACTTCCACATGAAATATACATCTTATATATATATATATATTATAATATATATATATATTATATATAGTGAGGTTTCCTGAAATGGTGGTTTTAATAAGATTTTCCACTATAAACATTAATAAACCATCCATTTTGGGGTACCACCATGGAAAACCCCATCAATCTACCTATTCATTGGTTTTTGATGTAGCGAAGGATCTACACAACCACCCCAAGTCTCGGCACTCCACACTCTCAGTTGAAGTTTGCCCGGCGCTCCCTGGCAAAATCTCTGTGAAAATCAGGGGATTGATAGATATTGATACAAGGTGGTGCCCCCAAGATAGCTAAGTTGGTTTATAGCTCCAATAACTATGGTTTATAGATATGTTTATAGGTGATATATCTATAGTTTTCATGATTCGAAAAACCGACTTATTTTTCTTGCGGGGCACCACCTTTTCAGGCATGAAGATGGCATGAAGTCCAACTATCTTCCAAGATATCTCTGGTGGTGGGATAAAAACCTCCCACATCACTGGCCACATGGACACCCTGCGATGGTGATATTAATCAAACTCATCATCTGAACATCTCCAGTAGGTCATGTCATGTCTGAAAAACGTTGTTTTTATGCTTTTTTCAAAGAATCCCACAAAATTGAACGCCATGTCCCATTTCTCCCAGCTTGGTCTAAAACATCAGCGAAGACCTCGAAGTTTTTTTCAGAACACCAGTGACAATTCAATCCACGAAGATCACTGAATGTTGGGGACAGATTTTCTGCACGCAGAATGTCAAAATGTTCTCCAAAGCAGGTTCGGAAAGGTGGATGAGGTGAAAACCGGCAACATGTGGCAATTTCAGAATGGCACTTTTCATGTCTCAGAGAACGCCTTTCATTCTACTTTGTGGCGGCTTTACTTGGCTTTACTTCTATTCTTCACATGTCACATCTGATATGTGAGGATATGAGTTCTGAAAGATCTGAAATGTATGAATGATTCCCTAAAATCAAAGCGGCCAGTGGCTACAGTATTATAGTACATCCCGTCCTGGAAACATTCATAAACATATGATTCATGTTGCATTTTGTAATATACAATGTCTACAGGTATTGGTGTACATGTCATTACATATGATTGCAGTCCATTTAATTATGGAGGTTTCCTACCCGGGATTACCCCCAAATCATCCAGCCATGGATGACCATGACTTTAGTATTGAGCCAGCCAGTGACTGGGGGTCCCCCATGACTTAAGAGCTACGTATGCTGCGATAGCACCCGCGCTAGCGGCCTCGGCGGCGAACGAGAGCGGGAGGAGCTTGGGGAACGACGTCGAGAGGAGCGTTTCTCTTGCTCATGCCTGTGGAGATTCGCCAGGATGTGCGAATCAGAGGTCAAAAAAAAGACATGGTCCCAGTATAGAGATCCCGATGTTCAATGGTGCATGGACCAGAAAAGTAAAATCACCGCAAATCCAAGTGACGGAGTATGCTGGAGATAGATCACAAAGATTCTATAGTCACCTTAATTAATTTCACTTGTTCGTAAAAAAAAAAAAACATGTGATAGACATTGGAGCTTCCCTCTGGTAATTTAACATAGCTATTGAAAATGGCCATTTATAGTTGATTTTCCCATTAAAAAAATGCAATTTTCAATAGCTATGTTAAATTACCAGAGGCTACAGTCATTGAAGGTTGAATCTTGTGGCATCTGCCATTTGCCCCATGTGATCCATGTGGCCTCATGAAGAGCTCCCGTGCTGTAAGGTGTCGGTTCCCTCCGTTGCTGATGTCATCCCCGCGGTTGTCGCCACCAAAGCGGTCGCCGCCGCCTCGGGGGAACGCGGATCCGGATGATTCCGGATGCTGTTACTGCAGATATGCTGAAAAGTTTGGAAAGGTTTATGGTTGGATTATGTTGGATTAATGTATCTTATCATATTTTATCCATTCTTATCCCAATTTCTGAAGTTCTTCAAAGTTCCACTCCGAAGTGCCCACAAGCTCAGAAACTGAACATACATTGCTCCTCAAAGTTTGAATAAACTGGACTCTGTACTCAATCCTGCTTCCCAAAAAAAGCAGTGCCTACTATGCCAGTCCGGAAATATCCAACTCTTGGACACACTGAAGAACTCCTACCAGTCCAAAAGGCTTGGTTCCCTAAGAAATCAATGTGTATGTAACATGTACATCTCAGATGTGGAATATTTAGCTTCAGGATGTCATCCTGGATTTCACCAGGAATTTTCATCACTACCATCCAGTGATTCCTCCCCTGGCCGCCGGCTGCCAGGTGGCCCTTTCCACCCTTGCCCTTGCCGCGATCATCACGCCGGTCGTCCCGACGATCGTAGTCCCTTCGATCGTCGCGGCGATCATCGCGGCGGTCATCGCGGCGCTCGTAACGGCGGTCGTCCCGGCGATCGTCGCGGCGGTCGTCGTAGCCACCACCACCACCACCACCTCCCAAGACAGCGCTGGCAGAGACTCTGGAAGGATGGAGAAGTCCTCAACCCATGTTTGTAATTGTTTTTCCTGTCTGATTATTGTGAAATTGAATGTACTTCCATGATGAAGATAGATGATTGCCATGGTACATGATTACTAGTGAGTATCAGTATTGCTAGCAAGTGATGATCATTGAACAGGCGGAATCTTGACAACCCAAGCTCTTGGGAAACCAACCTGTTGTCCTTGCTGCACTGAATGGAATCTTCCCATTCAAAACCAAACGAAACAGCTATCTCAAGTTCTCGCAAAGTCTGTCAGGAATTAAGTATACTCTGAATATAAGGTACCCCGGAATCCAATGGTCAATTGGTTCATCATTCTTGTCCTACGGTGGATGGAACAATTCCTGCACCAGTGGATAGGTGTTTTATCCCATTATTGATAGGGTTTCAACCATTCAAGGTGGTGCAGGATTTCTTCCACCCACAGTAGCATGTCCTAACATACCATTTTTGTGGCGATATCATGCGATATCCCATTTTCTCAAAAGGTTTTGAACAACGCTGTGGACCACCCAGGCCCAACCCAGGCCCAACCCGGCAGGACCTCCTTCTAATGACACGTTGACGGCGCGCATCTTGCCCTTCCGGTCATCAAACTCGGAATCGAAGCGCACCTCGTGCATTAACAGGTGCAAGCACAATCTATCCGAAAGTGGCATCTGTGCCATGGTATCATTGGTGTCTGAAATGGGGCATTCCCCCCTAAGTTGACATTGGATAGGGAATCTGATGGTAAAACAGTGGGTATCAAGAAGTATAGCGAGATTTGAACACATGAGTGATTCAAACAAAAATCTAATCATGTGAATCTGCATAAACACTGAATTATGGCACTTTTGGCACTTTGCACAAATGGAGATGATAATTTATACTTTATACATCATATATGGGGGTCCCCAAAAGATGGACTTGTAAGTCACCATCAAAACAACATCCTGTTAAGGGAACCTTTCGCACTATCATGGCACTTAATTTCTTCAAAAAGGGGATCCTTCAAGGATACCATCAGGAGCATCCGGGTTTGTCCCAAAGTTTTGGGGTACCTCATTTCTCGGCATCTTGGAGAAGAAAACAAAAAAAATACCCATTAACTATATTAACTATATCCCATTATATCTCATTATATCACCATTATATCCCATTATATCACTCATTATATCCCATATATCACCATTATATCCCATTAACTATATCCCAATATATCCCATTATATCACCATTCTGGTTGGTTTCATCCCCATAATACAAACCTCTATTCTATTTTTGCTGTGGATCCTCATGAATTTGTCTGTATATCACGGTTGTCTACCCGGCTGCGTAAACCCTCATGATATTGCTAGTTCAATGGCTTCAAACCCTTAGTCTGTTTTTTGGGAATCAAAACCCGTTTTCTTCGTTAAACCATACTAAATCATCTTCAGTCTCACGAAATCGCCACTAAATCATCAGTCAATTCCGTAAAATCACCAACAACATCCCATGAAAGATGCCATAAAATCACCCATTCCCCCGGTCCCTCCGATCCCTTCCTTGAAATTGGGGAACCGGGGAAGCCCCCGGCCTTGTCTCCTTTGCCAAGGCCTTTGCATCCGCGCAAGGCCGAGGTGTGACAGAAGAGGTCCTCGCCACCGTCTTCGGGGCCTGCCAGGGGACCATCAAAGGTTTGGTGAATATTGTGTTTGTCATTAACCATAATTAACCATTGTCTATCTTTCCGGGGCGCCCTATCTTATATTACATGTTTTACTGGTTATCTGGTTGGTGGTTTCAACCCCTCTGAAAAATAAGAAAGTCAGTTGGGATTATTATTCCCATATATTATGGAAAATAAAACAATGTTTGAAACCACCAACCAGATAATTAGACCTTATTAACCATGATTAACCATAAATTACCATCATTCACCATCGTTAACTATCATTGATCATTATTAACAATGATTTGCACATTATTTGCCATGTATTCCCAATGATTTGCCATAATTAACCATTGTAAGTAACAACAGCTAACCCTTATTCACCATGATTTACAAATCATTTCTTACCATTGTTAACCATGATTTTCAGTTGTTCAATAGAAAAAGACATAACGTGTGATCAAACTTGATCACAAATATGAGACTAGGAAGGATTGCCTGCCACTTCAAAATACTACAATTAATGAACAGTAATGGAGCAATGCACTTTAGGATGTATAATTTTAGATATACTGTCAACACAATTCCGGCCCTGGCCTATGAATCCGAAGCCCTTGTCATCGTTCCACGTCTTCACTGTCCCTGACTTCGACATTGCCTGGCAGTGGTGGCTTTGAGATTGCTATCTCCATCTGTGAAATAATTCTGGGATAATTGTGTGACAGTGACATATGACATTTATATATATTTTATATTATTATATACCCTCTTGTTATTTAACATGGCTATGGAAAATGGCCCACTTATAGACGGTTTATGGTGAATTAATGTGAATTACCTATCAAAAATGGTGATTTTCCATGGCTACGTTAAATAACCACAGGGTACATATATATATATAACTTATGTAATTAAAACCATCTTTGGGCTCAAGAGAGATTCCGTTCTCTCCATTCCAATCTGAAAATCCTTGCAGGAATTCCCACATTGGTTTGACCATGATCCACAAATCAAATGATTTTGGACCCGTCAGTGAACCCCATGAGTCCATGAGAGATGAATCATCATTGGCTTTCAAGTCATCTATTGGATTCTTCTACCCTACGTACTCCGAGTCATATGAGTCATGCTGCTTCAAGACCCAACAGAGTCGCACTACCCAGCAAGTTATTCTGAGAGGGTTTCACAAAATGGCTATAACGTTTGTGCGAAGTGTCTTCTTGCCAAACTACTCCAATTCGTGGACGGGGTCCGCTTGGATCGCTGGGTAAATCATCTGCTGCCTTCAAAGTTCAATTTGTTAACAAATACCCGCCAAAGAGTATACCTACGTATAGAAGGTGTAGAATGCAGAAAGGTAGGTGATTATGTATATGCATATTTAATTAGGGTGCGCCAAATTTGTTGTACCAAAACATGGATGGTGTTCAGATCTGAAACATGATCAGCTTGTTGCGAGTACCAACAGCAGTTCCCGACCGCCAAAACCGCTGCAGTAATTGACATTGTCCCGAAATATGTGGAAAAAACAAATATACAGTCAGGTGGATAATACTGAATCAGCATCTATAGAATCTATGACTACTAGAAATTCTGAATCATACTGAGAGTATACTGAATACTACTGCGACTATTGGATATGTTGCAGCTGGATCTGGGGATATGTCTTTTACGAGTACCCCCAAAAATACCGTCAATGGTCTTACTCAGGGCTAACGAAGGCTGCCACGCCTCCGCACCGAAATGAAGACCACCGGTGCCGGCTATGCACCCGCTCCCCGTCGGGTGGTTTGTGCTGCAAACGGCGGTGTTTTTTGGTGTAGCCATGCAAAGTGTCAACCAAACAACCTCTACATGACCCCCCAAAATGAAGGGTCTTGCCAAAACATGGGGCTAGATGGGCAAAAAATGAAAGGCTCAAGATGCAAGCTTGGGCCAGTAGGGCCACTGGTACATGTTTCGCTGTGAGGGTCGTATTTTTTGCCCATCCCAGTGGGAATCTCGGAGGGAAATCCATCAAATTGGCCAGTTGAGAAGGGGGAAACCATCCTGATTGCCGTTTTTAATTACAACATAGACATAGTAGTACATAGTCTGTATTCTTTTCAAAATATGTATGCTGATGCTACCAAATCCATCTAAAGCCCATAACCAGGTGTCTCTTCCAGCCCACATCCTTTTTGCTTTTGCTTCGCTGATCCACCTTCGGATGCTATAATTGGACCTCCAAAGGGTGGCCACAGGAGCTGGGAGGATCTGCAGCTCCGAAGTTCCAATCGTTGAAATCTGTTGAATGGAGAGATTAAAGAAACAATGAAGACTTCTGAAGAATGTATACATAAGACATGTTTGCTGCACCTTTTTAATGGCTGTGAGGCCTTTTCAAACTGGCCTTAAAATGGCACTGCTCTGACTAAATGCAACCAGGAACGCGATGGAACGCGATGGAACACGCACTGTACACACTGGCATTGCACAGCGCGAGTCACTTTGAGATCATTTGCAAGCTGAAAGTTCCGACAGCCTACAGCCAGTGATTGCCGGGGATCTTGTGGAGGGATATTGTGGAGTCTTTTTCCTAGGGCATGGCCACTAGCTTTGTGCTTGGGTCCTTACCTAGAACCAGTAGAACCACAGGGAATCCTGTGTTGCACCCAAGCTTTTCTAACATCATGACAATCGGGATGTGCGTAGTCACAATCAAGATACTACTGTCCGCTACTAAGCTACCAGCATTGATGACATTTGCTTTTGAATATTGTGAAATATTATAAGACTCCCTCAAGCAGTATGCTGCATGCTGAAGTGGACAAAAACCTGTGATCTGAACATAGTGTGGAAGCCAGCCTCTTTCCCCTATCCTCCTGCAACCAGGCATGGTTGAGAAACTCATGCGCAACGCATGGTTCCTGCAACAGGAGGTCATTGGCTGCAAACCGTGGAGAATGGGGATCCTACGTAACTGTTTGTTGATACCATCCTCTCCGTATTGTCGAAAAAAAAACATGCCAAAGGGAAGTCATCTCCTTCTCCCGAACGGTGTTTTTTATTGAAACACAAACTCAAATCTTGGACGATTCAAAGAACCCGGACTGCAGGAAACCTCAAGCAGGTGTACTGCACATCGCGACTCAGGCGAAATTGTCTCGTTTGGACCTGGCGGTGGATCGTGCGCCGCCCAATCCAATCCCACCATCGTCCACTGGCACGTTGCTACAGAAGTGTGGAAACTACTTGCGGCAATCACTTTTTTATTGTGCTTAAGGGGTGGGGGATCATCTTTCAGCAAGTTGATTAGATTGCCAAAGGGCAGTTTTGTTTGTCAAAAAAAACAATTACAACTGGTGAAATACTTTTCTTCTCATAGTACTTTGCTCTCATGTACTTCATCCACTAGTTGGCTATGGTTCAAAATCACCCTGAATCATGAGATGAGATCTTATCCGAGAAATATATGGGTGATGGTTTCAAATTCATACTAACATCATGATACGATCATCAAGAAACCGCAGTCATACGTTTATTTCAATCATTGCATGTTGTAAATATAAAACATGTAATGTATATATATATATATGATATATATGTGTTATATAATGTGTAATATAATGTGTAATATAATGTGTAATACAATGTGTAATATAATGTGTATATATATAATATACCATATCCAAAACAAATGTAATATTGAATAAGTTGTTTTTGTTAATATATATTTATAATATAAAATACAAAATATAATATATAATGTATATAATATATAATGTATACAATAATTCAATATATAGGATAATCTAATACGATATATAAAATATAATATATATGTAGACAAATAAATAAATATATATATATGTAGTAAAACAAATATAATACTACATATATATTTATAATAATATAAATGCTATATATATGATATACATAATATATATATAAAACGAAATAATAATCATAATACTATATGTATATAGTATCATATATAATATGATATATGTGATACATATATACATATACATTATCTATAGTGAAATAAATAATAAGAATAAAATAAATATAAGATACACTATATAGTGTGTATATATATACAAAAACATAATATATATATATATTCATAAAAAATGTGTATATATATATATATATTATTTTAAATCTGTAAAAATATATAATCAAAATGTAATACATAAATATAATGTAATTAGTAACATATATATATATGTTTATATATACATAATGTAATATATATATATATATATATATATATCTCATATACAATATAT
>Ga0126342_10009317_pt1 | contig 17600 bp, 10 predicted proteins | sample Cyp1metagenome_FD_92528 | JGI IMG/M metagenome (GOLD analysis project Ga0126342, IMG submission 92528) | Coral microbial communities from Lord Howe Island, Old Settlement Bay, Australia - Cyphastrea 1 metagenome | ecosystem: Host-associated > Invertebrates > Cnidaria > Coral ... | reverse complement strand
ATACTTTAGATTTACCCTGTCCAAAGCTCGGTTGTTTACATGTGCTGCGATGCAACCCATGTTGTCAGGCGTGGCTGTTCGAGGTCGTATTTGGCATGCTGCACATGCATTAGCGCGTGACAAGAGTGTCCTATCGGGCCCTTGGGGAAAGAATCAGGTTGATTACTATGGAGAGCCACGGAACTTCGGACACCTTTTTTTTTCAGGCCCTTAAACGGGCACATTTTTTGAAATCGGGGAGAAACAAAATGGTACACATTTTTGTGTACCAATGGGAGGTTCAGGGTTATGTGATGTCAAGTGTCACAACACAGTCTCACACCACCCTTCGTTGAGCGTATTGTTATGTGATGTAAAGTCTCACACCACAGTCACAGTCTCACACCACCCTTCATTGAGTGTATTGTTATGTGATGCCAAGTCTCACACCACAGTCTCTCACCAGCCTTCGTATCCTTCGTTGAGTGTAGTGTCTCACACCACTGTCTCACACCACCCTTCATTGAGTGCATTCTTATGTGATGTAAAGTCACCACACTCCCTTCATCACCACTTCTCTTCGTCACCACTTCCCTTCCTCACCACTTCTCTTCGTCACCACTTCCCTTAGTCACCGCTTCCCAAAGTCACCACACTCCCTTCGTCACCACTTCCCTTCCTCACCATTTCCCAAAACATTGACATAGCCCATGCAACGTGCTTATTCTTATGTGATGTCAAGTCTCACACCACAGTCTCACACCACCCTTCATTGAGTGTATTGTTATGTGATGTCAAGTCTCTTGAGTGTATTGTTATGTGATGTAGAGTTTCACAATTCTATTTGTCCATAACTCGGAAGATTGCTTCCCAACTTCCTTTGATGATTTTTGGACGATTGATTGCCACAATTTGCCGAAGAAATGTTTTGCAAGTGTGGTTCAACGGGGTTCTTGTACAAGAGTGTTGCACAAAGTTTCCATAACACATGGCTTTACGGCAAATGCAACAGATGTTTTGCGAGAATTTTAGCGAGAGTTTTGCGCAAATAACACATAATGCGCGTATAAGTTGTGCACAAGAGAGCTGTACCAAACTAAAAGGGACGATGGTAAATACAGGTGAATATGGTTCAACTTCGGACAGGGCCTGCCATTTTGACGTTGCAGGGGCGACAACGCTGTGGCGTTGTGCTGTTATCGCAATATCCCCATTTGAGGCATGACTGGCGCGAAAGCTGAACTCAGTACATGGCAACTGGTTTCCCTCCGACCGCATCAACGAACGGTCTGCGTGCCCATGCGTGCCCTACATTTCCCTGAACATCATCAAAACTCAAAATATAGCCTGGAGCTTCCAAATCCTGAAAAAAATCAGTGGGAATTCGGAGTTAATTAACTACATGTTTGGGTGCAAATGATGGATAATGGACGCAAACGCTGAAGTTTACTGAGTCTACTGGCAAACTTGACACAGGAGGCCTGGAAAAGGTCAAGAATTACCTGTAAAACTGTCAAAATCACGCAAATTTAGACAAGTCGTAGATTTGATTTTCCAGACTTCCGTGGATAGGCCGCGAAACGCTGAAACCGATGAAATTTCTTAAAGCAATTAAAAAATGTAATTCACTGAACATGTTCTTGATTTGGAAGGTGCAGGAGGAAGTAAATTAAGTACTGTACAGTAAATATCCCATGCATGCAGCATGCGCGCTACATTACTGCTTCAGATACTGTAGTAGCGGGCTACGACACATTGACCCAACGACTCTCGGAGTTCATGGCACCTACAAACCAACCTTATGATGCCCAAGTTCCATCATCTAGAGCTGGGATCATGCGAGATTGCGTTCCGTGCGCCGTGGACAAATGCAACCCACGCATTTGGGTTTCTGATTTGAACGTTTTGGGATTTTCGATTTGTTGATCGTGTATGGACGAAGCAAACAATGTCGTCGCTGGTACTGATGCAAGCTCTTGTTTCACCACGCACGTATTAAAGAAAAAATAAAGTCCAAAGACTATTGAAAAAATAGTTTCCCCATGTAAGACGATTCTTTGGCACTTGTCACGCGAATCACGCTCGTCACGCTTGTCACGCGTGTCATCCAGCATTCCAAGCGCCACATAATTCCAAATAATTAGTTGTAGTTGTAGCACTATTTTTACAGACATTCTGCCACCCATGCTGCGACGTGCGGTGAAACCCATTTTGAATGACTTTTTAGCCTCAAAGGCAGTGGCTCTTGTGTCACTAGCGATTCAGGGCATGAAGAAACCACGTGAGTCGCCACTACTATTGTTGTTTGTCCACTGTCTTCTTTCTAGAGAATCCTGTAACTTCAGGCTGCTCTTTGGAAGATAGTGAAATGTTTGGGACCCAGATGGCCTAGTTGGTGCCTAGACATCTAGTTTTGATTGTTCTGCCTAAATACAATAATCAATCATTCTTGTTTTCCAAGGAGAAAATACGCTGGGACCACGCTGGAACCACGCCAGAACCACGCTAGAAAATAGTTTTTCCACGCGAGAAAATAGGCGTTCCACGCGGAACCGCGTGCAATTTGTAAAACATGTTGCTGTGGCATGCTATGGTTGCATTTCTTCACCGTTTCAGCCAAAAGGCGACTGCATAGCTTACATCACCTTTTGTCTAACAACACAAAGTTGAATGGGGGCCCATGGGGCATGACAAGTGCAAATCAACCTGCCATGTCGTAGCAGCAGAGATGGTTGGATCAATTGATTTGACATGATTTGACACTATCCATCATCTAAATTTCACCTAGATAAATTCGACGCCAATAGAGCTACAAGTGAGATGGCTTGACCATGACAACGTTCTAAAAAAGTATTCGCCTGTGCAAATTGCCCAGTGTTGGCTTTCAACACTAAATTGCATACAACCCAGGTCAAAAGGCTGCACAGTTAAAATGCCCAGGAGCCCCATTTAAAATCTCAGAATTTGCCATAGTCTTTTCCAAAGACCATTTTAAAAATAGCCTTTGACCGCCAGGGCATACATGCAGATTAGATTTGTGAATAATTAAGTACATTTAATTAATGACTGGTAATTGTGTGATGTTTGGACGATTGATTGCCACAATTTGCCCAAAACATGTTTTGCAAGCGTGGTTCAACGGAGTTCTTGTACAAGAGTGTTGCGCAAAGTTTCCATAACACATGGTTTCACAGCAAATGCAGCAATCAACAGATGTTTTGCGAGAGTTCTGCGCAGATAGCACATAATGCACATATTAGTTGTGCACAAGAGAGCTGTACCAAACTAAAAGGGGCGATGGTAAATACAGGTGAATTTCTGGTTACACTTCGGACAGTGCCTGCCATTTTGACGTCGCAGGGGCGATAACGTTGTGGCGTTGCGATGTTATGGCAACTGCGGTTTCAAGCAAGAATCCTCCCCCCACCGCATAGACGAACGGTCTGCTTGCCCTACATTTACCTGAACCTTACCAAAACTTTAAATGCAGCCGGGAGCTTCCAAATCGTGAAAAAAAAAACAGTTGACCACGTTTTGGCGGTCAATGATGGATAATGGATGCAAACGCTGAAGTTTACTGAGAAACGTCAAGGATTACCCGCAAAAATCGTGCAAACACTGTCAAAAAATCACGCAAACTTAGAAAAGTCATATGGATTTGATTTTCCAGACTTCCGTGGGTAAGCCGCGAAATGCTGAAATCGATGAAATCTCCTAAAAAGCGAAATTCACTGAACATGTTCAAGATTTTCAAGGTGCGGGAGGAAGTAAATTGAGGTGAATATATGTAAATATGCCATGCATGCAGCATCCGCGCTAGACATTACTGCAAGATATAGGCGGGCTACGGCCACATTGACCCATGGACGCACAAACCAACCTTATGACGCTCAAGTTCCATCAACTATAGAGCTGGGATCATGCGAGATTGCGCTTTGTGGGTAGGCAAATGCTGGTTCAACCCGTTTGGGTTCAGCAGCTTCCGTCCTGGGAAACTCCCCCATGTGACTGGATATACCTGTGTCATCCTTCTGTTGCATTTTTTCTGCTGTTTTGGACAAAACATTGTTTCGAAGTCGTGGGAAAAACTGCCTTCGAACACTTTTCCCATTTTTAGAGCTTGGAGAAAATCACCAAAAACGAAACGGCGCAAATTGGCACTAAAACGGCGCAAAATAGCGCAAAAACGGTATACAATTATTGGCAGAAACCAGGAAACAACAGAAACTTCTTTTTGTTTTTTGCAAAACGACATCTTTTCTTCCAACCGGCAAAAATTATTGCGGTTATGGGAAACGGCAATTTTTCTGCGCACCTAATTATACATGAATGGATCAAGAATGATCAAGATATTTCAGGGTAGATTTTGACACAGTATATATGCTTGCAACTGTTGGTCAAAGTCAAAGTTGGTGAATAAATAGATCATAATTTCTGGACCAGCTGGGTAGTGCTTTAGACAAGCCAAGTTTTGAGACACGGTACATTTGTATACATTTATACCCTGTAGCCGTAGCCATGTGGCGCGTGAGCCAAGCATGTCGTGCCATCGCATCGCAAGATTCTGGTACCGTCGTTCCATTCCTGCGTCAAACCCTTTATAAGTTGCCCGTCGATGTCGTTATCCAACAGCTTGTGACTGTCTAGTTTTCGTAAACTCTCCGTTAAATGTCTGGGTGTCTGGCTTATGAGATTTTCCATGGGTTTCATTTCGACGTCCCGGGCATTTTTGCAGTCACAGGGTCTTGTCGTACTGGGTCTCGTCGCCAGTGCGCGGTTGCGTCGCCGTTGCGTCGCCGTTGCGTTGTCGCTGTGTTGATGTCGATTGTCTCATTCTTGCAGCCCGCAGGCGGGGGGCTAGATACGTAAGTTGGTTTCCGCAAGTAGGCTCACGATGGGATATATGGTGGATACATATCATGTAGGATCATTATCATGGTATATTATGGTATATCCATATTTGGATGGAGTTACAAACTAACTTATGGCCCTTCCTCTTCATGTTGGACCTGGGGCACGGCCTGGTAGTTTCAACAAAGATCAGCCAACAAAAACGATGTGCCACAGCCCACGCACGTCTGCCATCTTTTCAGGTAACAGATCCACGTCTGGGCGCGAACCGATCAGATCGAGTTGTCACATTGCATCTTCAAACTACCGGGAGGACTTTCTCTTTGGCAAAAACGTCACGACAATTCCACCTGTTGAAGAGGTTGGCACAACACCAGACGAGGCACTGAATAAGGCCATGGATTAGAGAAGATGCGGCATGATGTGCTTCAGAAGCTCAATATGTATCAGCAAGTCAACAGATATCACTGGGGTCGACCGTTGAATCCAAATCTTCCCGAACCAAATCACCACAGTGGATCTATAAACATGGATGCACTCGGTGGATTTGCGCCAAATTTTGATGGCCAAAGGGTGTATCTTATATTCTATACATCCACATCTTACATTTGGAGTGTTCCTGCCTTCTGTCTTCCTACAAATGGATGTTTTGTAAGGATTTCATTGAATACATCATTGCTTCTGTCCCACGTTGTCATGTGAATGCTATCTTATCACAGTTGGAGTTTAGGCAATGGTATGTCATGGGATAAATTGGTATCTTATCACGTTGTCATGATAACGCAATGCCTCTATCCAGTGTGGCTCCTCTTGTTTCTGCGGGTGGATCGTAAATCGGTTGAAAATCGGCTGGCTTCAGGGGTGGGGAGAACCCCAGGGCCACATCATACATCAAGGGTTGCATGGAATTATAAATCGCTAGATGGCTAGTAGCTGAATTAAAAGCTCCCGTAAAAGAGAAACACACACTATGTGTAAATGAGCTTTAAACAGGAAACATGTTGCTTTGAAGTAACACATATTCGGATTTCAACAACAAACACTGACCTTTAACAATCAACATCCGGGCCCTGCAAAAATCCGATGCAACCAGCCGAAATGAGATGTTTTTCACAGAAACGTATGTTTTGTTGCAGAGAATTGGACCCAACCCAATCACTGACGATTCTGCCTCATCCGATATTAATGGATATTAATGGCTATTAATGGATATTAATGGATATTGATTGTTATTAATGGTTATTAATTAATGGATATTTTCACGGATTTATTTAAGTATTGATTCGCAAAAAGACTGTCTGAGAAGGTACCAAAACACCACCTAGTCATCATAGCCCAGTCATACTTCCTAAGGTAGGGCTGGATCCATGGGGATCCTATTTGAATAAATGGATTAGTCAACAACATGCAGAAAAGAATGATTTTTTTGCATCAACAATCCAGGTCTCCTATTTCCAGAGAATCCCAAATCAAGTATATATATATTATATATATTATATTATAATATATTATATATATATGTCCAGATGATGTTGCGCCATCTTTAGGCAATATTTCATGATGTACTTGAAGGGCACCAAACGGTTTTTGAATCTTGGGCAGGTTCCTTAGAGGGAATTATGCCTTTTACCCTCTGGTTATTTAACAAAGCTATGATACAAATGGCCCACTTCTAGTTGATTTTCCCATTAATTAATACACATCCATTTATAGGCTATAGGTGGCTATAGAGGATTTTCCGTTACCGGAGCACCTGCTGACCCTGCTCAAAGAAACTGCTGGCATGTTTGCATAGGCATAGCTTGGGATAATGAGCCGAATCTATGTCTGGGAGCAGCATCTTAAACAAATGATGTCATATCCAATACTATCCATTCCTGCATGGTGTTCTCGATTTTTTTGGTATTTGGATGCGCATCCCAGGAAGTATAAGTGGATCATAACTATAACTTATAATAACCATCTTGTAACGAAGTTGAGCTATGCATTAGCCCTTTAAAACCTGGGTCCCGCTTCCCAAATGCTCCATGTTTGGTATAGCTATAGCTACAAACTGGGTGAGTCTTGGGGTGACTATGGGATTGGTGGCTTTTCATGCCACAAAATTGGGGTAACAATAAAAAATCATGGGAATTGGTGGCTTTATTGGGGTAACTATGGTAAAAAATAATGCCCATATTTTCATCCTTTTTCGTCATTCAGAGACCGATTTTGCTTCAACCTTTCCGTCTTTGCACAGAAAACCTTCCGGACCGACTAATCTCCCAGCAGCGAAGTAACGCGCATTCCATGTGTGACAATCCCTACGAAATTGGTAGCTTTCCTGATGAATGGCGGTGCCTTGGTGTGCTGGACTCTTGAATGCTAAGAAAATGTGAGTCGCTATGAGTCCATTCAAATCCTAGATCCGAAGAAACATGACACCAACGGCACTGCGGACATCACAGAATTTATATACCTTGGCATACTGTAAATAAACGTATCGAACAATACACTCTGAAATAACATGAAATAACCAACTTTTGTTTGTTCGACATCTTGGATTACAGGATTATTTCATGTTATTTCAGAGTGTATTACATAGTTCAGATAACATAAAAAACACGTTGCGATTACATATTTCATCTGACGTGACACATATGGGAAGCGCTAGCTGTGGGTATTTTTTCGGAAGCTGCCAACGACAACTCATTCTGGCGAGTCAAGGCACACACTGAAGATGACTGAACCAACTGACATTCTACAAGCGCAAGCGGGTACCCATAATATATATATACGATTATATATGTGGATAGTATATGGATGTATATGGTATATTAGAATATTATCACATAGATAGGTAAGTACTGCATTCATATTTGCATTCCATTGTGGATGTCTGCTCTTACCGGGTCCATTGAAGCAGACATTATGGTCCATACATGGTGCATCAAGGGGCTATGGGTATGTCTGAAAATGGGCTATACCCCCTATGAAATAGCCATAAAAAATAGGGATAATGATCAGCAAAACCATTGGGTGTAGGGGTACACGACATTTTCAGACAAACCCATATTTTCCATGGCCTTCGAAAAACAACTGCAGGTGCTTTTGAAAGACAGAAAGAACTCGTGCCGCACGACCGACTCAAAGCTTCAAAAATGCAGCGAGTTTCAAGGATGGCGCTTTGCCAGGAGTCACGAGTTCGTCGGTACCATTTCAGGTGCGACATCTCGTTCTCCCAAAAGATGGGGCACCAGGGGATGAGCGTGAGCGCCCACGGCCACAAGCTACGCTTACGCTCGCTGCGTGAACGAGACGACATACCTGGTAAGCTGCCCGAAAAAACAGATCTACCCCCAACAAAAATCCCCAAACATCCAGGAGTCGATGATTTTGTTTGGGGATTCTGATCGATTTTCCATGGCCGTTTTTGTCCATCTCAACTGACCAGATTGGTACAATGTGAGGCCCCCGTTGGATAGCGTTCAGTTGGTGCAAACAACTCCAATTTCACTATGGTTTATGGTACGCAAATAACGAACTAGTTGCTGGGGCGAATCTAAACCAACAAACATCACTGGGGGGCCTCACATTGTAGTTGATGGTACTTGTGGCATTCACCATCCAACCTATCACAGAAATTGGATGAAATTGCTATACTTTGCCTGAAAAAAACATCAAACATGGGTGGTTCAATCTGCTTTATGGCGGTTGAAAAGGGTTTAAGCACATGAAATAAACAACAGATAACAACAGAAGTGGATTGGTGTTTTCCCCCCTTGTACCCAGGTTTCACGTCAACTTGCGTTGGCTCATGGAGAAAATTGAAGCCTCTGATGGAGAATATCTACTTACCCTAGGGTAAACTAACATAAATGTGGAAAAACGACGCCATTTCTAGATAATTATCCTAGGGAAAACATGGGTTTTTCACATCTACGTTAGTTTACCCTAGCGTAACATCCTAATCCTGGTCATGAAATTCAATGAAATTCATGGTTTAGGGTTATATAGTTATATATGAAATATGGAACCCTGGCTGCCACAAACAACTACCATTTGGGAATTTTGTAACGACCAAAGCACCCATAAATATGATGATGACTTGGGGATGGTGTATTCTTGGGCCTATCACTTTAATTAAGCATTACAATGCCCACAAATTCCTAAGTTGGTGCTCTAAGGGGATGTCTTTTGGGATTGTCTCTCAATGACAGGATGGAAATCGGCATAGACCGGACATTCTTGGTAGCAATTCGCTCCCTCTTTGGCGGGTCAAAGTATGTGATTCTTTACCAAGATGGAAGGTCTCGGTGGTCAATAAATGTCAATAAGCTCAGTAGACCCATACGACAGTAACATGGCCAATCCTATACTGCACTGCACAAAGTTGTTTTCTGGCTTGTCTACTTAGTCTACTTCTGCATGATGATCTGATGCTTTGCTATCTAATTTACTGGTGCCAAAAAGCAGGACTTGCACAGCTCACCCACTGTTCCCATCCATTTTGAAACACCACCGAGCATAGGGGCGTTGTGCGGTTTCAAACAAGCCGACTTTTTCCCACTGCTCGCAGTCGGAAAAAAATGCTCCGCGGCAGTCGGACCTCGGAAGGTTCCTTTCAAAAGGAACGCGCTCGAATCGCGAGATTCTAACATTGAAGATCGAAGATCTCTTTGTGGCCAGATGTGGAGAGATACCTTTAGGTAAATCGATGGGAACATGGCCCAATACCATTGTTGCCCTCTGGTAATGACTAACAGTTTGCGACATAGAACATGGCCATAGAAAGTTCGTTGATTTACCTATGAACAATTGTGATTTTTCATAGTTGTTTGTATGTTTACCAGAGGGTAACACCATGATTTTCAAGGAATCCAGGACTTTCCGAACATTAATGATCATGCATGATCTCTCGTTTTCCCATTAAATAAGATTTATATATATATAACATCAAGCAAGGGGGTAAACCCAATAAACCATCCTCAATTGGGGTTCAAATTGTTGGGTTCAGCGCCTTACCAAACTACCACTCCAAGATTTCCCCAGATTCTTCCGGAGATTCTCCAAACGTATCTCTACATCTGGCCACAGACCTCCAAGGTGGCTGCACTTAGGTAGCCGCGCCACAGGAAGGGAAACTGGGAAACCCCTGAAGAAGCGACCGCGCAGCATCACTCCATGTTCTTTCAGCACTATCACCCCTGCTTTTGGGGATGTTTCATGATGTTGCAATAAGCTTTCTCTGGTAATTGATTGTTGAAGTCAATCTTAACTTTTGTTTATTACTTCCAACTATACTTGCTGTAAACAAATCATAGGGGTTTCCAAGTCAAGGGGTTTCCTGCAATAGACCTCCAAAACACCTACAATCTTCATGAATGTTGCAGGTCCGTGCTCAAAAGACCAGCACTTCACAGTCCCTGATGGAAGCTTCACCGGTTTCAGATGGTCCTAAAACATGTGGATTGGAGGTTGGCCTTTTTTTTTGGGCATGCCTGCGGCATGCCTTGAATGCCTTGCGGCTTGGGGAGTAGAAGTGGATTGATGAAGTCGATTTGATGCATGACGCGACAAGAATGGCCCCCAAGCGATGGGCAATAAGTTCTCTTTTCTTAACTGGGCTAGAACGTGTAGATATAATATGTATATAAAATATGTACTGTATATATAATATAATAAAAATAATAAAAATAATATATAATATAATATAATATAATATAATATAAGAAAATAATATAATATAATGTACTATAATATAATATACTATACTATACTATAATATAATATAATATAATTAATATAACATAATATGATATAATAAAATATAATGTGTATATATATATATATACATTATAAAACATAGTATTTAAATGAATTTATGGTGGAGATCACAGTTTGATGGGTAAAACGAAACGCATCTGATATCGTGATCCGATATCGTCGGTTCAGCTTCGACAGCTGTCTCCCGCCTGTGGCAATAAGGCGTTGGTATAGACTGCGTGGGATGGCGTGGGATTGGAGTCTTCCACTTATATAACCTGAAGACTTCTCCAAAACGATCGTTCTTAACCTGAATTAAAATGAACTAAATGGTTTTTCAAGGAAACTGACACGTGCACGTTCTTCTTTTCCTTCGAGACATCCTTTAAGCAAAAATGAAAACAACAAAGATCAGTCCGTGTTTTACTGTCACGTTCCTTCTACAAATAGACATGAATTTTTATCCATCTTCGAAATTCCAGGAAACTCCATCCCGCATCACGGCAACTCCACCCGACACGCTTCAATGAATATTATCGCTCATGGATTCCACAGGTCTCAGCCATTTTCACTGATCCTGCCGGCATCCTGGCGCCAAAAAAAAAACCGGTGAGGTCGGTAGAAGCAATGGAAAATCACCATTTTTCATAACTAAATCATCGCACATCATCTATAACTATGTTGCACGTGTGAAATGACTAGAGTCACAAGAGGGTATAACTGAGGTTATAATCCACGTGATTACTGATATTCCTGGGGGAACCACCAAGTACCACCATTTCTCATTGGAACTTTCATCATGCATGGCAAATATTGCAGGGAGTTTTCATCACTAGTGACTTAAGACTGACGGGAATCTCAAAAACTTCACTCGAAGATTTGTGTTCATGCTATTCCTGCACGAATGATCCAGTTGGTTTATATCAGTAGCCTAGGGATGGCTAGGCCTCGATTCATAGTGGATATATAAAATCTACAGATATCTACAGGTGGATGGGTGAAAATCAACCAATTTATGTGGCCCAGTAATCCACCATTACAGCATATCACACCCCAGAAAAATCCACCATTTTCCATGCTTAAACCTGCAACAATATGTGATCGATGACCATGGTATGCCTCCGGTGATATGATCGCCACGTATGATAAATATGTACATCTACCCTCTGGTTATGACTAACATAGCTATGGAAAATGGTCCATTTATAGAGGGTTTATGATGATTTACCCATATACCATCTGGTTATGACTAACATAGCCATGGAAAATCATGTAAATAAATGGAGGTTTTAGTGGGAAAATCATCCATAAATGGGCCATTTTCCATGGCTATGTTAGTCATAACCAGAGGGTATACATATTAAATATACACGGTGACATAAGTGTATGATATATGACTGAAACAAAAAGTTGAGATTCACGGTTCTATAAGTGGTATATGACTGAAACAAAAAACTAATGAGTTACCCTCTGGTGAACTAACATAGCAATGGAAAATGGCCATTCTTAATGGGAAAATCCACTATAAATAGCCATTTTCCATTGCTATGTTAGTTCACCAGAGGGTACAGTAATTTACTGGAGGCTATAACCCAGGTATCATGGCATGGCCACACTTGGCAGGATCCCGGGAATCGGAGGTTTTGGAGGAGCCTGGTGATAGCTAGCCTACAGCAGGTTTATAAACAGTACAAGGTGGTGCCCCAGTTATACATTGGCTTCTAAAGCCCAGGAAAATTGATATTAATTAGAGTTATATCTCCCATAAACCCGACTTCACCAAGTTAGCTAAGCGTCAACTTAGCGTGAACAGCTCACAGGGGCACCACCGTAAGTATAGATATTCATCTACCATAAACCATGGTGAAATTGGAGTTATAAACAAACAGAAAGCGTTCACGAACTGGGGCAACATCGTAAGTATAACCCCACTGAACCAGTTCCGATGCGTGGGACGGGGTACTGCTGGCCTTTTCATTTGGGGGGGTCCTTGTGAACTACACAGGAAAGTGATCGGATTTCAATCTGTAGTTTCCATTCATTTCAATCTCATTCATATCTGGTTGGTGGCTTCAACTCCTCTGAAAAATATGAGTTCGTCACTTGGGATGATGACATTCCCAATATATGGAAACAAACAATTCATGTTTCCAAACCACCAACCAGTCTATTATTAGGGCCATCAATATTCCAATCATACTCCATTAATCCATCAATTGCCCCGGAATATTCCATAAATCCATCTGAATAGTTCATTAACATCCCATGACTGTTGTTGTGCCCCATATATTAGCATAATTACCCTCCGGTAATCAAACGTCGCAGTGGAAAATGGCCTATTGATAGATTATGTTTATTGTTTTTGCATTAAAACATTCATTTATGGATGTCCTATTGCTATGTTTCATTACCTTCACCGAACATCATGAATCATTTCAAAATCCCCAAAGGTATCTCTCATCATACCATCAAGCAAATCATGGTCAACTCCATGAACTTGACCAATCATTTCTTGCCCAAATCTTTGACCCGTCCCCATCACCCCATCCCCTCATCCCCATCGGTCGGACCAGCATCAAATAGAACTGATCACCAACTGCGACGTCGGGAGTTGATGGGATGAAATTCGCTGATTTCTGACGCACATACCTTGGGTTGATTAGGGGGATATAACATGATATAACTATATATATAACTATCATCGCTGGGCACCACCTGGTAGAACTCGATGTTTTTTTGTGAACTCTACTGAATTTTGTTCTGGAACTGCACTTCCAGGTACATCGAAAAATATGTTCATCTGCCGAGACCCTCAGTAAACTAGAGCTAGTTGTTGATAATCATATGCAGCGATAAATATCATGAATAATGATGAATCCATCATGGGTCAACAATCTTCGTCGCCAGCACCGGCATTTCATTCCAGGAAGTGCCTAGGTAATAAGGTCGGCCTCCACGGGGAAACTGGTGGAGGTCAACCTGTGTGGTAATCATTTCCCAATAGAGTCGAGATGCTTGGAGAAAGCCTCTTAAGGATGTTTAAGGGAAAGAACCCACAGGCAAACTGGCCACAACTTTTTTAACCAGCAATGAGATCTGTAAGACCTATGTGTCCCACCTCCATCTGTGTCTATCGTATTTTATTTGTAGAACACTCTGAAGCAGCAAAAAACACCATACAGGCACTGCACGATTTATATGAACTTGGACATCCTGGAACATTCCTGCCTGTGATTTTGGATCGGTGCATATATGTCCCGTGGCATTTTAATCAACTGATACAAGGTGGTGCCCCCAAGTTATTGCTTATAAACCCCATTAACTATAGATAGAACCCCCTGATCAACCCATTAAAAATGTGGGATTTTCCATTTTCCATAGTTTTACTATAGTGATATCTATAAACCAAGTAAATCCCATAAATATAAACCTGATATTTCCCTAACCCGACTTCACCAAGTTACCTAAACGCGTCACTGGGGCGCCAAGGGATCATCCAAGTTCATCCAAAATCCCCGTGAAAACTTTCCCTATGGATCCAGCTGTAGCTTCTTGGGAAGTACGACTGGGCTATGATGACTCGGGGGTGTCAGCCGTACCTTCTCAGACAGTGCAATCGGATTTATAGGGATTCAATGTTGGGTATAACGGTATAACACCCATTAAAATCACCGTTAAAGTCCCATTAAATGGCGATTCAATGGTGAGTATAACATGTATAATGAGATGATCAAGTTACATTTAAAGTCCATTGCTACAAATCCTAAAATCCACATTCAAATCCCCATGACAACTCACCCATGACAACTCACCATTAAAGTCCCATGAAATTATATTAAATTACATTAAACTATACTGTATCCCATAAATGTATTTAAACTATGTTTTAATAGATTAAATGCTGGGTAAAACCTTTGTAACTTGACCATCCCATCAACCCATATTCCCCCCGCGCCTCATCCTTTGCCTCGCGGAAGGATGAGAAAAAAAAAAACGGTGAGGGCGATTTTCCTTGGGATACCATGTTCTAAATGGATTCATAGGAGGATATAATATATCCCATAGGATCCATGTATGGTATATATGCTAACATTGGGGGTATATTGATGGTAAATGTTACCATATATAGCATACATGGATCCTATGGGTATGATATATAACCATTCAATAGTTTCAGACATGGATCAAACATGATATCAACATTTAGTAGCGAAAGATACGAAACGATTATCATATATTATCACTATTTGGGATGTAATTGGTACATCCCAAGCAGATGATATCAAGTAGCTGCTCCGCAGCTTGGAGGGGTCTACTTAGAAACTGACGAAGAACTGGCTGAATCCAAACACTCACCACTTACAACCCAACAATTCACCCAGTTCTCATCCCCACAGATGGTGCCCAGTTATAAGTTGGTTTTTAAGCCCCATTAACAAATCATTAACATCCATGAACTATAGTTATATCTACATATATCATCATATATCTACCATTTAAACCATGGAATTCAGCTACTTTTGTAGGCAACGGTTCACGCAAACTCGACTCAGGCCCCATTTTTCACATCAGACTCTGCCCGTGCGCCTGCTGTCTCCATTCCTGGGGCACGTCTTGGGAAGCCATGCCATGATCCGAGGGAACCGAGCCAGAGGGCTCCGACGGATAGTCCTCGCCCCGCATCTGCGACTCCTAGGGTCGCCGGGGCCGCCGTGGGGAGTTCCTTTTTTGTGGTTTTAGCGGTTGATGAAGGGTTTTTTAAAACCATATGATTATGGTCTTTTGCTGGTAGACATGTTGGTTGATGGTTGATCTTTGTTGATTGGTTTATCAATGTTTATCATGGATGGTTGGGCGAATTTTGGGGTGATGATATGGGATGAGAAAAAAATCGTAGCAAACCATAAACTCTGGTTTATTATTACTTGTAAGAGGGTTACCTCCAACACGTGAGAAAATGTATACGTTTGAACAGAGAAAATCTATATGTTTGATGATCTCCGAAGCGGGTTCCAGTCTAAGGATCATCAATGCGAACCTTAGCATAAGCCAATCTTATAGAAAAAGTAAGCATACTGTAACCCACAGGATGGTGCCCCCCAGTTATAAGTTGGTTTCTAACCATAGTAAGTATAGATATATCTACCATAAACATCCATAAACGATAGTGAAATTGGAGTTATTTGCACCAACTTAGCGATTCCGAACTGGGGCACCCCCTTGGTATCTATCCCTCTTTAGTATTAACTAAGACTAAGTCTGTATGCATCGTTTCGTGCTATAAGCTGAGCATCGGCAAAGCCAGGAAGTGCCAAAAGTGTTGCCCTCGTCGGTAAAATCCCCAAAGCCAATGGGGTGTTTGAACATCATCTTCCCCATGAAATCATCAACATCATAAATATGAATACGATCATTTGCATGAACCATGATATTAAAAAACAAAATCGACTTTTTTGTTGGCTGGATTCCATGTAAACTGTTTTAAAATTTTATGTTCCCATGTAAAAATTGAACGGATCTTGGGATATCTTAAACCCTTTGTCGGGAAATGTTGGGAAGCTACCCCCTTAATGCACCGCAGCAACACGCCCCGCTTCCGCGCCTCGATTGTATACTCAGTACTTCCATACTCGGGGACTTCAACATCTGGAGCATCTGGTCCTGGCCATGATGGCCATGACGGCCATGACGGCCATGATGGCCATGGGAAAATCCTGATCCCAAACCTATGTTTTGCGGGGCTGCCATTGATATAGTTGATATATATATATATATGTATGTATATATATATATGTATATATGTAATGTATATGTATGTATATATATATATATATACGGTAACTACATTTAAATATACGGAGTTTTAAATATGTGAACAAGTATTTAACTACATTCAAATATACGAACTGGTATTTCATACTACCTCCGGGGCCTCGCTGTCTGGCCCGCACGCCACATATTTAAATGTCGTTACCGTATATATATATATATATCCAACTTGATGCACAGTTCACCAACTATCCACAATATAGTTGATCATCATCCATGTCATGTTTTTTTTTTAATAACTTGATATAGTTGGGGACATGTTAATTAATGGACTATTGAGGGAATTTTGCATGTTGAATTGAGGGGGATCGAGGACGTATTCACCCACCCATCTTGTGGCGTCAATGAAGCGAACATTTCCATGTTTTGTTTACTCGACCCATACCATCCATGGGGGTGCTATGTATTTACCTACATTAAACGATAATTATTCGGGCTACTGCACATGATCTGGAAAACATATGTATGGTCATGTATGTGTGGTTCACTCTCCATGTTCCCTCTATTTCCACTGGTTTTATCAGATTTTCATGCATAAATATATATATATATACCCTCTGGTAAACGTTTACATAACTGTGGAAAATCACCATTTTCAATGGGTATGGTCATTTTCAATAGCGAACTGTTAAATTACCAGAGGGTATATCCAGATATATGCAGAATGATACATCTGTCCGATCCACGTTAATATGGAGGTTTCCTAAAATGGGCTGGGCGTATCGCTAAGTCACCCACTTAGCGGTAGGATTTTCCATGAAAACCCAGCTATTGGGGTATCCTCATTTCCGGAAACCTTCATTTACCCTCTGGTAAACGTTTACAGTTTGCGAACTTGACAATTGCCATAGAATTTTTGTTGATTTACCCAGCTAGATAGCATGGTGGATCGTTCCATGGTTATGTAAATGTTTACCAGAGGCTAAACCTCCGTTTTCCTATGGTTTTCCTATGGTTTACCAGAGGGTAAGTGGTATTCTACCTACCAAACAAAACACCGTGACCTCACCCAACACCCTACACGTCGTGCGTCGTGCGCCTGCACCAAAGATGACGCGCTGCTGTCCAGCAGCCTGCGACCATAGCCCAGTTACAACAGTCAGAACCATTATTGTTGGTTAAAATCACCGTTAACATCACCACTAAAATATGAATAAATACAGTATGTGCAAAATATATATATATATATATATATT
>Ga0126342_10009316_pt1 | contig 17601 bp, 15 predicted proteins | sample Cyp1metagenome_FD_92528 | JGI IMG/M metagenome (GOLD analysis project Ga0126342, IMG submission 92528) | Coral microbial communities from Lord Howe Island, Old Settlement Bay, Australia - Cyphastrea 1 metagenome | ecosystem: Host-associated > Invertebrates > Cnidaria > Coral ... | reverse complement strand
TCATGATTATGGGATATTATGGGTATTACTGTATGGACAACATGGTTTATTCTCTTCACACCTCCCGATCCAGATGCTCAATGCAAAGGAGCTAGTTGCCATCATAATTGCATATATATATATATATATATTATTTTATTATATTATATTATATTATATTATATTATATTACATTACATTATATTATATTATATTATTTTATATATATATATATATTATATATATATGTAGATGATTATACAAATCTAAGTATACATTATATATTATATAAAAATATGTGTGTGTGATATTATCTCATTCTATATGCGAAGTTGAATATGGCAGCAGTTCAGCATAGTTCAACGAACTTCACCGCCAACTTCGATCTGACCGAAGCAGCAAGGCGCTTTGACAAATGAACGAAATGAACACTTGTCAAAAGTTGTCAAAGCTTGTCACACTTCACACACTTCAACATCTTCAACCCTTTTGGATGGCCTTCTGGAGGCGAATGAAACACTCCGTACATTCAGGTCAGATGGACTGACTGAAGACAATGAAAGCAACGGGCAGCAAACAGTCCTGTATTGCTGCTTCTTTGTATCCTGAGCATCCATTGAAACACGTTCATGCCACAAGACTCTTGTTCGACTGCGTTTTTTCAGCTCGAAACTGCGGAAAGTCTTTAAGAGCGAAGTGGAAACTTGAAACAATTCAGGTGCCCAATCAGATGCCATGCTGACTGATACCAACCATCTCCCAAGAGCCAACAAATCTCGATGGAGGCATAATCTGTACTCTCCGGAAACCAGGGATGTGGATCACGAAGACAGACCAAGAGAAGGGACTGAATGCCCTGGGAGCAAGTCAACATCCTGGAACAATCCCAATGTTGATATAACAAAAGATTTGAAATTCATTGAAATTTCAAGTGTACTGTAGAATAGTATAACAACAGAATGAGCTTGTTTGCCGCGCTTCCATTCGCAAAGGCAAGCTCCAAATCAACGTCCGGAGGTTTTGTGCGGCTCTAGCTGCCTTGAAGCTCCCTGCAACGGGTTTCCTCGCGAGACTCATCGAGATTCAAATGTTGCAATCAATGATTCTACAATGTCATGCAATATCTTAAAGGCAAGTCCTTAATCTCGGGGACTCGATTCCGAATGTCTTCAACCACTACACGATATGAACAAGGATTAAATCTGTTCGAAATGTGACTGCAAAGACCTATCCTCGTAGATGTTGTTTGATGTGCTTCTTACGCAGATATTGTATTTGTCTTGCCTCTTGTTGCACGACCTATGCTTGGCATGATCTTGTTACCGACACTGTTCAGAGCCAGAAAGCCATTGGTCGAAAGTTGGAACGGGTCAAGTGGTGCCAAGCATCCACTTGCTCTTCTCTTTCTCGAAGGCCTTGGTCCAAGCCAAACCGCAGTCCAAACCGTGGGCCAAACCAAATCATCTCGGATCCCCTCTCTGCCAGCTTTACCGGATCCTACACCGTTGAAGCGGCTGAGTCCAGCACCTGCACCAAATTCACCTTGAAAGATCCGCGAAAGCACATCTGACACATCTTTCAACAGCCGATGCTCAGAGGATACATCAGGATACATTGGTCTGTTTAAAATATTTTGAAATCTAAATCTGTTCAGCTGAGCTGCAAAGAGCATCAGGTCCAAATGCCCGTCGAGCTCTTTCGGCCATGGGCACTCAAGCTCTAATGCTGTGCAGCAGTCATGAATCACGGTCCTGAGGACTGCATGATCCAAACAAAATTGATTCCATTAATGCAAATCTATGCAAATCTTATGATGCATTTCATTCTATGACGAGCATGTGAGCAGCGTCCATGTGCCGCCAAGATGCAGCACATCTCCCACACAAACTGGTAGGTCACTCCCTCTGTCACCAGGCTCCAGTCTATCCAGCCTCCTGAGTTTCAACCGCTTTTTGTACAGGCCTTCCAATGATCCATGTAGACTTGTCGTGAAAAAATCTGTGCAGAATCGCTTCAGGACATGATGGTGCTCTCCTAGGACCCGACGCTTCAGGATGCTCTAAAAAGATCCATCAAAACTGTGATAAATTGCCGCTGCAAAAAACGTTCGTTGCACAAGTGCCAGGTGTCTCTTTTTGCAAGACCTCGTTGAGCGACGAGTGCATTCCCAAGATTTGCTGCTCATCTCTAGCCTTTCACTCGCAAGCTCGTCGCAAGCTCGTCGCAAGCTCGCAAGTTTCAACTCTCTGTCAGTGAAAAAAGCTGCAGCAATCATTGAGATCTTTCAATCCAAACTCTGCTGGCAACTCCAAAAGCTTCAAACAATGAACTAAAACAAAAACCGAAGTGAAGTTTTTTGAACAGTGTAGACATTTATTATACATTTATCTGGGAATGGTGCTGATACTTTCCAGTCCTGTTCGCTCAAGGTGAACTCCAGGAACCAGAGCAAAGCACACAGCTCACTCTTCTCCACGGACTGGCGGCTTCCTCAACTGGCCGCAAATTCACAAATCTGCAAACCAATTGTCAACAAATAAATTCCAAAGTATTCCAGCTTGCCTTGCCATGCCTTGCCCATCTCAAGAGTCTCAGTCGTATCCAGTCTTTTGAAAGTCTTTTGAATCCAAGTTCAACTCGGTGGCATTTACATCTTAGATCATCTAGTGATTCTAGTGATTCTAGTAACTGCATGGAGATTTAGCGTTCGCATGCTTGTCGAGGCCATGCGACTTGCGAGCATCTCTGCAAGCGCGGTCACCGCCAGACGGATGAGGCCCGAAGCACTTGAAATTGCGGAAACCGATGAAACTTGGAAGAACTTGGCACTTGGCTCCTCGAACACATTGCATCATGTTTCACGTTGGATGACGTTGCATCATGTTGCCAAGCTTCTTTGCAAAGACGTGAATGGATCGACTGCCAATCTCAACATGTTAACATGATTTCACATGTTTTAGCATGACTGAAACATGACTGAAACATGACTGAACGGATCTGAACCTGTTGCATCTGGGCAGTCTGGGCCTTAGGCAAGTCCACTCCATGCACCTGGGCTGCAAATGTCCGCAGGAAATCATGGCCACGGGCTGCCCAGCGCAAAGACTCCGCAAGCAACGCCCAGCGTAATGCCTCGCAACTCGCATATGTCACCTCTGGTGACCAGACTTTAGAGATCTTTGGAAGAGAGGTGACCCAGGAATGTCAAACAGCAGAGATACGAGATATGTGCGTGCGTGGACAAGTCTGTATTTTTGTAGCCATGCGACTTGTCGATTCGACAAGCGTATCCTCTCATTTACAGCAGGATCCGTCCGTCTGGGCCACGAAATGGCAGGAAAAAGTGCGTGCGTGCGAAGCTGTGTGTGTCTCTCGTGAACGGGGTCTAGGTCTGCAAGAACTCGTACTTGAGACCCTGCCAGGTGAACACCTCGCCTCCAAACTAAGGACCGACACTGTGAAGCAACGTCTTGACGCCCGGGGAGTTCATTCCATAGCTGTACCCCACCACCCCCACATGCCATCTCCCGGCCAATTTAGTGAATTTTAGTGGTAGTCAGACAGTTGTTGTATGATCAATGGTTGGACGTTTTGAAAGCGACGAGATGCGCAGCTCACTGCGTATTTTTTACGGCTCAATATGAATCCATTCGCATGGCTATTCCCCTCTCCTCTAAAGATTGAGTTATATCCGGCATGATTCCAGCAGGGATGGTATGGTTCAAAGGGTCAAAGGATATATACCAAAAAGTGGCAAGTGAGAGTGTCAGTGACTTGCCAAGACTTAAGAGTATTGCCTAGAATATCCTAGAATGCATTTGTAGCAAAATCATATCCTCCCTCTCTGCTTTTGTAGTATTATTGTTTGTAGTATTCTGTTTCTCGCAGTGCGGACTTGTGGAACGATGGCAATATTTATCAGCGTCTGATGCAAGGTCGTTTTGAAAATTGAACGTTCAGTGAAACCCATTGAACCTACTTCGCAAGTCTTCAATTGGTCCATGTCTTGCATGTGTTCTAATTATAATATGATATTTTTGAGACTGTGTCTACCCGCCAGATTAAACGAAAACTACATTCTTTTTTGATATGCCTTTTCCATCCTTTTCCCTAGAGCCTCAGGGAGGTCCAGCTCTGCCAAGAGCAACTTTGTCTCTTCGTCAGGCACAGCTGCTTCCCACTTCGACCAAACCTCCTCGCAGCATATTCCCGAGAATCTTGAGCGCTCCATGGAGAGGACATGGTTCTTCAACCCGTTTCATTCAACAAAAACACAAGTAACACAAGTAACACAAGTACCACCAAGGCCGAGAAACTGAAGCTAAAAACATCTAAAAAACATTCAAGTGAGCAAAAACCAATGCGAAAGTGAGCACTGACAAATCTGACAAGCAAGGTCCTCGGGTGTCCTCTGGAAGTTTTCATAGGTGTAGGGAAAGAAACCCTCTGTGAATCTAAGGTCGGCGTCGTTCTCAGCGCGGCAGCGCGTCCCTTGAGGTCTCTGGACCTGGAATATCGATGGCACGAAAACCTTGGGCCACAATGCTCGGACTCCATGCTATGACCATGCTCGAAAACAAACAGACGCCATTCGAATACATTAGAGATAACACTGTGACAACACTGCCCACAGGCCAACGAGCAGCTGTTCAACTAGTTCGTTAAAACGTGCTACCATTACACTTTGCGAACATCATCAGATTGGTGCTTTCCAATGAATGCTCCCGAGTTGCCGGTGCGCAGAAAGTGAGTAAGAATAAGGTTCTGCGATGCACACCATGGGCCATACAGGCCAACGCCGTAGATATTTGACTCTGAAAGGCATTGAAGGGTCTCAGGTAACTCTGGCGTGCTTTTTTAGTTCAATTCTTGTTGACGGGTCTCTCTATTTACCATGCGTTCTCACTACAACATACTACAACCGAACTGGAACAAAGAAAACTCAGCTTTGCAAAGTTGTCAAGAGTTGCTTCTCTACTATGTCTGATTCTCCACTTTCCGCAGCTTGAGAATGGCTGCGAGTTTGGCTGGCTTGGGCTTCATTTGCGCAGCCTTTTCGGAAGCAACAAACCTAGAATCAATTTCATGCATGACCAAATTCAGGTTGGGGATTTATTTTCTGCATCGAGAAGTTTGCCTGCAACCTCCTCATCATATCCATCCGGCTCCACAAAAGTCCCCTATGGAGTGAAACACATTCTCGAACAGTGTCAGCCGAGAGCAACACATTGAAGCGTATCAAAGCCACGCTGGCACCTTTCTGGGAATCCTTGCAAGGACACCAGGGTTCGGAGCGACAAAGCACCAGGTTTGCAAGAATATGCAAGAATACTCCTCCCCAGGTACTCGTATTCCCGTCATTTCCCGTCTATCCTTTTGATCTCGTGCTTGCAAGACACGACCAACATCATGAGGCCCCGACCCCAGTGCTACCACCAACAGTGTAGCTAACAGCCTCGGCACGGCTCATTAAATCGTAGTGACAAGCAGCAACTCTCCAGGTGGGGCCAGATCGGTTCTGCAGAAACTGCTTTGAGAGCTCAAAATATAAATCCAAGGAATCTCTGATGTCGTGTAAACTGAGCATTCCAAGGACTTCAACAGCCATCCCCGACATGGCGATCAGTAAGTGGCACTAAGTCTCTGTAAGTTTGCAAGTGCAGGTTGTCAAGCGAAGACTATGCTATGCTCCCCGCGAAGAGGTGCAGAGAAATGGGAAAAACATGCGCCTTGCTGAGAAAAAAGCGAGCCAAGCCGAGTCTTGACCGAGTCTTACACAGACATACTACGCAAACATTGTCACTTGTGATGCGTAGGAGACTTGAATCCTGCGCAAGATAAAAGTGGGTGTCAACTGTCGCATTTTTTGGATGGAGTGTTCATGATGTACGGCAAAAGTATAGGTGCATATACAATCATCAACACATTGTACATCTCATAGTATGACAATGCAGAGATACAATGCATATATACATATATTAGTAATTCTGCAACATTCAGGGATGGCGACTTGGTTCAAACCATTTATAGTTTGAATAGCATGGGATATAGGCCAATGCAAAACCATTTGTTGATTTCCGGCACCATCCCAGTAGGAACGGGACCCATCACTGGCGGAGTATGGCGGAGTGGTATCACTTATATAATGTATTATACAATAATCATATATATATAGCTATGTATACACTATACATAGTTGATATTAATTAATCAATATTATATACTGTAATCATAATTATACATACCGAATATATGCGTGTATATATATGACATACACCAGTACATCCTGTGTCAAACTCTCAAACTCCGTGAGTTGTCTGTATTTTTTCGATTGCACTTTAAACGCCCAAGTTTTGCGGACGTGTTTGCTGGTTTTGAAGTATTCTTGTATGTAAGGGCAAGCGAGAGGCAGAGAAGGCCAGTGTGTGAAGTTTTTATTCGTAGGTCCTCGCCTGCCTGACAACCTGCTTTGTGACTGGAAGTGACTCTGGTCTCTGCAAGACTTTGCATGGTTCAGTAGTGTCTCACTTATTCTTCCTCACTGTTTGTGGTTCCATTTTGGTGTCTCTCACGGAATGCTTTTCTTGTATCTTAGAGGACATGTGAAAAAATCTGTGTTCCACATTCGAACCCTGTTCGAATGTGGAACACAACGGTTGGATTGACACAGGTTGCGCCAATAAGTACTAGCTTACCAGCGTACCAGCGTATCAGCGTACCAGCGAAACAGCGTATCAGCGCATCAGCGTTGTAACCTGCCTGTGGCATCCTGCCTTTGGCATCCTTTGGCTTTCTTTACGTTTCTTTACTTTGCTTTACCAGGTTTACCAGGCTGAATAAGAGCGGCGAGCTGCTGCGGGGGAGTTGCACACTGTATTTCTTCCGCTGACTTCATGCCCTCATGCCTTCATGCTTTCATGCCTTCAGGCTTGCCTTTGCATTTTACGATTGCTGTATGTGTAGGACAGCTGTATCTTTATACCTCATGCCGTCTCAAGTCATGGCTTCACGACATGCCTTGGAATCTGTGAGATTGATATCCAGCGTGTAGATGCGGACAAAACTATCGAGGCTCCAAACCTGGCACAAAGTCGAGTCCCAACTGACCGTGGTGAAATCGTACTGAAATCGTACTGCTTGTGTGGAGTCAATGTGGAGTCAATGTGGTGAAAATGTTGGCGTGAAGTGCTGTAATGCGACTTGTCCTGTTTGGAATGCCAATGCTGTAAAACAAGAGAGCATACATATGAGGCCCACCTGCACCCGCAGGTCCAAACCGCATGAGACTGCAAATCCTAAAAGCGGAAAAAAAAAACGGCAAGGAATTTTTCACTGGGGTGTCACTGGGGTATCTACCACAAAGTCTGTCTCTTTCTGATACTCCTCTTCCGTTCTATCATGTTCTAGTTATAACCATTTGAACCGCACCAGCCTCCTAGATACTCGTACTTGCAAATTTTATGAATTTTGTCGAGGCACTCTGTGCGACTGCTTTCTCTGGACGGTTGTAGAAACAAACCATTTCAACCTTGGTGCAAGCCCCGATGCCCGTGTCTGTAGAATCAACCGCAGGTGAAGCGAAGCAGTCTGTTTCTGTCATTTTCCATCTACAAACAAAGCTGAGCTTGGTGCAGGCCGTGTGTGACCATAAAAGGTGTGCTCTAACCTAGAACACATGAGGCAACGGTGTTTAAGTTGTTTGTCAAATCGAACGCTCACTTGGAAATGTTGTTACAGAAGAGTGGTGCATTGGTAGTCTGTTAGTTTTGCCACGTTTTGGCTACGGTACACATCCTGTGCATGGGTAGTCTGTCAGCTTGGCATGTTTTGGCTCCTGTGCGCGGCTCAAGTGGCACCAAAGTCCCACCTTGTACAAAGACCATCTGAAACAGCGCTGCCAACAGGTGCGTCAAAAGCCTCAGGATCAAGCACACCGACACGCCAAACCTTCAGCTGTGGCACTGAATGCTACCGGGTTCTCACACAAATTCAAAACATTTCAAAACCATAGCTGCGGTGGCTATGGTATAGATTCATAGATGTCTACAGTCTGCATTTCACTGTCCCTGCCAAAGTCAGCGATTGAATCATGGCCTGTATGCTCCACAAATGGACAGCGCCACTAGCAGCACCTCCAGACTCAAAGAGCAGAGATTGTTTGCAAACGAAATAATTAAAAAAACCGCTGTCTCAGGTGTGCTTGCATTCTTTTGATTTGTTTTGTATTCTTTGTCCTCTCTCAGTTCCAACCTGCATTTGAGTTTGCGAACCTTTGCACACAACCTGTCAAACACCAAGCCTGTCATCATCTCGGCTTGACTGGATGACAGCATGTGTAGATGTGCACTACAGACCTCGAAGTGGACAAGAAGGAAATCTTTCTAGACTCTCAGCAATTAGCTGAAGAAACCCGATAAACACAACAACACGCCAGCATGAGAAAAAGAAGGACTTCAACAAAGCAGCTTTCGGTATTCAAACAGGCAGTAAGGTGGGTGCGAAGGGCATGTTGCAGGATGCCACCAGGGTCAACTGCGCAGAAGAGTCTAATATAGTCTAATGTTCTTGTATATACTGATTGACACGCTAGTGAAACAATGGAAACAAAACAACAGAAAACTTAGCTCCATGCAATCTCAGCACGAGAGCAGTCTCTTGAAAAAAAATGAAACTCTTTCGCTTTCGACTGATGTTCAAAGCAAGCACGACGCGACTCTGAAACCTACCTCATTGTCCAGCACTACCAGCGTCTTGTACCCCGCAACTATGACCCTGCACCCAGGAAGTTAATTTGTATGGCACCAAGAGGCCATGCACAGCTTCTGTAGCTTGTTAAACAAGATCATGTAGACGAACGCCGAAGAACGCAGACTAGACATGTTGGCACCTCTGTTCCGCACTGCACACAATCCGGTACACCGGCTCGGTGGTGATCTGACAGAGAAAGATCCCTGAAAATCCCAGAATATCAAAACAACATAGCATGAAGAGATATGAAAAGGTTTTGTAAATGTGTGAATGTGTGTAACATTTTGCAACATGTCACGCGAAACTGACCTTCAACACTCACCAGGTTGCACAAGTCAGAAGTCAAAGACGGACCTGCTTCACCAGATTTAGCTGCAAGTGATACCTCTGCCACTTGCCGTGCAACAAAAACGAAAAACGGTCAAAGTAGATTGGCAAGTGTTCAATCTAAAGGATGAAATGATACCTGCAGTTATCATACGAAAAATGTACAAAAACAATCAAAAACACGTGTTTCAAATATTTGAGGACGTTGGTGTGAAGCCACTCCTCGCAGGCGCACTCAAGACCACGCAACTTGGAAGTGTTGATTCGTCGTTCTCGGCTCTTTGTCAGCTGCCACCTTTGAGAATATCGCTGGCTCATCTGAGAACTTCAGCGGCAAAGCCCACGTATCTGCTCTTCTCTAAGCCCATGGCAGCTCGCAACCACATTCACTACCAGCCAGGATCTGAGCCGAAGACTTGAAGACGTGAAGACGCGAGGACGAGACACGGTAGCGACAACATAGGGCCAATTCCAGGCTCAATGATGCTCAAAAGATCTCAAAAGATCTCAAAAGATCTCGAAAGGTGCAAGCAGAGCAAGCTCTTGAGGCCACTGCAAAACTCCCAGCTGTGGAAAGGCATTCCAAACAAGTCACCTGGCTGAAGCTTGAGCTGTCTTCAAGTACACTAAGTACACGTTCACTTCCCCAATTCCATCCAATTCCTAGACAAGTAGGGGTCCTGTTAGAGACTGGATTCTAGACTCCACTCCAAAATCTGCAGCTGCGGCTTTGAAATGTTCTATTCTGCTCTCACTCGCCTTGCCACTCGCTTTGCGGCCACTCTTCTTCTCCTTGTCTCCTCGCAAGGCCAATCGAGCCTGCCATCGTCTTGAAAATCGTAGTGAGTCAGTCAAAGTCTATGTCATCTTGGTCCACATCAAGCTTTGACACGGAAACTGTCCTTTCATTGCAAGATATCCATCTTTGAAGTAACCACTGGAACCTATCTAACATGGTGCAAAGTACATGGTTCCAAGGTGCAAGATATCGGTTCAATTTATTAAAATTCATTTCGTTAAAAAAATGCAATAGATTGCAACACTCCCAACAAATTGATCAAATTGCTCAGTCCAAAAATGTCCAAGAGCTCACCTGCTCGAGCGCAAAGGACTCCACCAAATCCAGGCTCAGCGAATAGCACTGGCAAACCGAAAAGCACAACGAAAGGCTCAGGATGAAGAAAAGGGAGAAAAAAACAGGAACAAATGACGAAAGGAGACCGTTGTGTTGTCACGATGTGGTGTGGTTTGCACGTTTCGTCCCACAAACTTAACTCATACATCCCTGCTCATGAATATACTTTTAGCTTGCAAATCGCCTTTTTCACCACGGTCAACAGCATCTGGCTGCCCAGAACAGAAGATCTAGAAAAAGATCATCCATTACATCTGGTGTACATGTCTTGTACATGTCTTGTACATGTCTCAGTCGAAGATGGCAACGTCGAAGAGTTTTCAAAGGTGCGCTTCCGTCAGATCAATTGATTCGGTAGCACCTTCCTGGCAACTGTCAGGCAAAATGCAGAGTAATGTGGGGAAAGCATTTGCACTCTACGAAATATTCCCAACGAAGTGATTTCTCATACATGAGTCAATAGGGAGTGAGAGAAATCCGTGTCTACAATTGACAATGGAACATTCATGTTTAGGAGTGTATCTATGCACACAGATCTGTACAGGAAAGTAATGAGAAAAAATATATATTACAAATAGGGTATCGGTACGTATTTAGTCTATTGATGCATATTTAAAATATTTATATGTTCCTTGCAAATGAGCTCAGAAAGAAACGTGCATTGCGCGAGCCTGGCGAGTCAAGAGTCACAGGAGCCTCGGGCGCTCAACCAGGGTCGCCACTGCGCCAGCTGTGGAGCGATGGCCTCTGCTTCGGTTTTGCTTCGCATTGAAGACTTCGTTGAATCCGTTGAATCAGATTCTGAGCGATCGCCCACCATTCTGGATCTTGGCAGAGGAGCCGTGCCTTGCTCAAACATGTCATATGTCAGAATCTGATTCCCCAATCGCTGAATCTTTCCAGTGTGACAGTGGTCAATGCAGGTCACCCAGCGGAACCGTTTGGATCCGTTTGCACTTGGCCAATGTGGATACTGCTTCGCATATGTCTTGCAAATTTGTCCTAATTACAAATGTCATCAAATTTCATCTTTTTCTAACTCTGCGACTCTGTGTCACTTTACAGATTGGAAGCAGTGGCTGAAGGCCTGCAGGAACTCTTGCCTTCTGTTCTGGAGTGCAGCTGCGACTCTTGCGGCTCAGTGTGCCTGACGAAATGTGCTCCCCTGTATGTGTGTGTGTGTGCGAAAGATTGCGTACAGTGTTGCGTTGAAAAGGTTGAAATCTGAGGCCGAACTACAAAGCACAAAGTATCACAAAGTCTTAAAGTAGCACAAATCACTGCGATCCAAGTGTCCTCGGATTCCGATTCCTGGAATTCGGACAGGAACATGTGCTGATTCATGGTGGCGACGGCAACGTCCTGCCAAGGTCCAAGCCCACTATTCCTCCGTATTCCTCTCCCTTGTTCGATTTTGCTTCAACGAAAGTGCAAGAAATTGATGGAAATCCAGTCTTTTGGAAAGTTGAGAAACTTGAATAGGGCCTTGCTAATGCTTTGATGTTCTGTAGCGAATTGCTGTCCTGCAAGTCTGGAAGGTCGCCATTCTCTGAGAAAAGCTGCTTGACGACTGGCGTCGAGGGATCACGAAACATATACACCTCAAAATGCAAAACTTTGCAAAACATCTCAAAAAGTCTTTTGCAGAGTCTTCTAGGGTCTTTTGCAGAGTCTTACCGGACGCAATGGTGAAAACATCAGCACTGAAAAAAAACAAGGAGCTGAGTGTGCTGCAGAGTCTAAGGGGCATGTTGCCATCATGTTCAATGCATTGTAGCTGCAAAAGACAAAGAGGGCCTCACATCAGCAAAAGGTAGGCTTAAAAATCATTGGCAGGTAACAGCATCATCACTGTCACCGAGGGTGATTTATATCAGCTGAGTTGCCAAAGGAATCACATAGATGGGCACTGCCACAGCCCACCACTTGTCCGGGTAGTAAGTTATTCCCCAGCTATGCAACCTGGGAATGGTGAGCAAATGCTGTGATTGTTTGAATGTTTGTTTCACACGTTCTGCAGTTCTGTCGTTTCACCTCCAATTGCAGAAAGCAATGTGGACAAACAGTGGACAGATACCAGCTCACGGCTGCCATTTTACCAAGTAGCAACTCTTCTGGTAGGAAAACCCAAACAAGCCAAACCTGAAAGCAGCAATACATGCTGCAGTGACAGCATTTTGTCCGTAGTATCTCAGTATCTGAAATGCGACGCTTGGAAACCTTTTAAATTCCAACCTGGAATTTTGACGGTTTTGACGTAGTTATTTGATCTTATTTGTGTGATTTCCAGTCTAAGCACATTTCCCGAAGCAGGTCTGGTCCAAGTGGAAGTCCCATAAAGCGTATCTTGAAGTAGTTACTAAAGAGGACTACAGTCTGGTACAGTCTGCTTCAGTGCAACCGAAGAGCCAGTAAGGCCAAATGCGACGCCAAATAGCTGGCAAAGCTGTAAACCTAGTGCAATCCGACTTTGAGACTCTCGGTCAAACACTGGTCCACCAACATCTTATCAAACCGAAGCTGCCGGGAGAAGTATCATTGGGAATGCTTTCAAGGGGGAGAGCAGGTGAAGGAGTGAGCTTTAGAAGCTTCCCTGGATCAAGAGGATGATCTGTGCAATCCATCCATTGCAAAAAAAACAGCCACATTGAAGCACACCAGCCGTGAAGCGACTAAGTAAGTGATAACTTTAGAACTTTTTATAACTCTCGTCATTGCTAACTCTCTCTCTCTCTCTCATCCAAGAATGCTTCTTCTGATCGCGAGAAATTGTGGCATTTGTTCTAAATTAGCTGGTGCCTCAGTGCACAGGCGGTCTGACATCTCCAGAATTTTCGGCGACGGCAACAAGTTTGTTGCAGGTCAATGTGAGAATATGTGAGAATGCATGTGTCAAAATGTGTCAAAATGTGTCAAAATGTGTCAAATTGTTTCCGCATGTCCTGTGCTTTGTTTTATCATGTCGTCTTTTGAATTTCACTTTGAGGCAATAACGCAGTGAAGAATCCGACGTGTCTACAATTTTCCCGCCATTCGATTTCTTTGCTTGAGCATGCAGACAGCTGGGAAAATGTGGAAAACGTGCAGTGCTCAGTCTGTGTTGGCTTTGAGTGTCCTATGTGTCCTTCACGCTTGGCATTCTGCAGCATCCACCAAGGCTGGCCTTGAGTGTCATGTCTACCTGTCAAAGCAAATCAATAGATTCATAACAGGTGTCTGTTGTACAACTTACGTTAATAAATTAAATATAAATTAATATGCATTTGTACATGTTATAACAATTTTACAATATATATATAGAAAGAGAGAGAGAGAGAGAGACATCATTGTACATACAAATATGGATGCATGAGGTATGTACTGTATCTGTTTGTATGTATTCTGTGTACATGTTTGTGGGTGTCTCTGTATATGCATGCATTTGTATGCATGTGCCCAATGTACTACGGCAGGACTGGAGGTTTGCCCGGAGGCCATTTGATGTAGTCTATTGTCGGAAATCCATTTTACCTGCACCACTGCAGTACAAAAAAAAAATGGGAATGTGCATCCTGTGCATGCTTTAAATTGAGTCAAACAGGTTATCTCTGTTCTTTTCTTGGTAACCTGATGCTGAGAAGCACGGTCCGTTGGGCAACCCTTTGCACAGTCTTCAGAGGGTTGGTTCCAGTTGCATGAACCCTACATACCATATTTAGCCATGGCTTTAAGTCGACCCAGATTGGACCATTTCGAATGTAAGTTAAAAGACTAAAAGAAAGTGGCATCTACAAGATTCTCAAAATCGATTAAGCACTGATCGAATTCACCTCCCACTTGGACCCGGAAACCCCCACCTCTGATGCCCACCCCAAAGCTGAAATAAAAGGAAATGCCAAACCAAGCTTGTCTTCTAGAAATGAGTTGGCCCAGTGGTGCAAAAATACATACCCACTGAGACAAAAGGCTCGCAATGTCCCCCATTCCTGGTAAAGAAAAAAATCGAGCGCACAGGTTTGCCCGCATGTTCATAGATGGGAATAAAGCTGCGGTTGTCACAAGCTACATCGCCTGTCCTCGCAAATCTTTGTAGGCATGTTCAACATGTTCACTGACGGTAATTAATCCTTCAAACTCCACATCGGTGAAGTGTAGGCCTCCCCAGTAACAATGGTGGAAAAGTTGGGGCAGAAGGTCATCGCAGAAACCATGGACCTCAGCCACAAAATGCGGTGCCGGAAAACAGAGCAACTCGCATAGATCCTACAATGATCCTACTGAATCCACCAATAGAGCCATCACAACTTCATCACAACTTCATCACAACTCTTCAAAAGGCAAAATCCTTTGCAATATTCAAGCGTCCAGAAGTAGCTGCAAACTCCCCTACCACAATGTTGCAGTGTCAGCATATTATATCATGTTTCAATGCGGACGCACCAACGCCTGGAATGGGGGAAGAAAGCTGATATGGGAACAGAACTTCGCCGACTCATTACACACATGTGGATGTTGCGTGCTGGCCCGCAACGGGAATGCCGAAACCAGTCCTGCAACGAATACTGAGCATCTTTCTCCGCTCATTTTTAACGCCCGCCAACGTGTTCAGGTAGGACTGCTAGGCGTAGACTAAGCGTCTGGTTAAGCATCTGGTTGCTCCAGCTTCCCAACAGGTCTCGAGTCGGTCTCGAGCATCAACACAGCGGAGTACTTCATATAGTACTTGTATAACTTATATAATATATCTCAACAGGTCTAAACCCACTTGGAACTTGGAACCGCTGTGCTGGCAACTGGAACGGACACGTCCTCAACTTGCCTCAAAAAAGCGGCCTGATCTCAGTATTGAACTTGCCTCAGCAGTGCTGGCAATTTCAAGGATGGCGTCACTGATGGTCAAGCTGTACCAGCCGTACCACGACAGGCTTCTGTCAAACAAACATTCTTCTCGCAATGCTACCGTAGTCGTCTCACAAATGAACCTCAAAATCTAGGGGATGCGGTGTACAGAATATGCATTGCCAATTTGGCGCACATAAAGGCCGAGCCGCTTTCTTCATAAGATGTCATTGAGATTTGCCTTTCAGGATGTCATGTTTCGCTGTGGGATCTGATAGCAGATGGGGGACAAACTTTTCTGCAATAAGGCGGGGCAGAACAGCATACGACAATTTGCGTAGTTCATCGAGTCTACATACACAGGAATTAAGCAAGTTGTTACGCTATGTTGCGTTGATCAACAAATGTTTCGAACAGGCCTGCCATCATACTTGCGATGGCCCATTGCTCTCATCACGTTGGTGGCATCATCGGTGGTCGCACATTGCAAGTAGACATCACCTGGGCACGAATTCTCTAGCTGCACTGCCGCAGAGCACATCGGATACATCAGGTTCTTTTCGCATCTTTTCGACATGTTCTTTTACAATGTATTATGTCAAATGGCATACAGTGTTTCTCTCACCTGCCTGGCTTCAAGGTAGCATTGCCCTTCGCATGCTCTGGCTTTACAATAACCACCTCAAGATTCACAGGATCGAGGGCCTAGAATAGAGTCGAAGGGACATCAGGAATGCGATCAAATGCACTCTCAAAGGGTTTGCATAGGTTGAGTTGGATTTGCTGCTTGAAGGACTCAGCTTGCGTGATTCATGGCCATTGCTGAACCTTCAGTTGCTTGTGATCAAATAATTGATGACTTCCTCCAAATCAAGCATGCAAATCATGCAATGTAATAAGTTCAGCAAGGCTTCCATGACGAGCTTTCCATGTGCTCCACAACCTTCTTGCATGTCTTCCTTGACATCGTTGTAGTCGTCCTGGCGTCGCCAAGTAGATATGAAAGTCAGCATTGTCTAATTGAACCTTGTTCCTCTCACATGCTTCTTGTCTTGCCCTGCCTCTGTCGTCTTCTCATCGACCTTCAAGATTTCATCAATCCTTATCACTGGACTGGTAGCGCTCACCTGTGATGCGAGGCCAAGGAACTCAATCCCAAAGATGTACAAAACAGGCCATTGCCATCAACGACCACCGACCTTGTGACTTCTCAAACCTCGTTTGCAGATCCTAAACACTTCGGCCTGTGCAGAGGGCAGAGCCAGCATGCCACCCTGACCTGAGAAAATCAGCCGAAGGCTGACGTCAGCTGACACTCAACAAGTCTTCACATACGGTGCACATGCCAGAAGCCTGGTACCTGCACATGGCTGTACTACGTTGAACTCATCGCCCTCCTCCCAGCCTGGCATCTGCATACCCACAGGAACACCGCCGATCATGCCCATCGGGCTCACCTTGCAAAGCCATGTAAAGCTTGTCATATCTTGCAATATTGCGTCTTCATGAAAGCCCAAAGTGTCCCAAAGTATCCCAAAGCCATCCAGTTTTCCATTCGGTGAAGTGGACTTGTGTTTGCTCCATGTTGTCAACCTGTTGAAAGAGAAACTTTCTAGCAAAGTGATACAGCAAACTGGTCACAGTTTTTACCTTTCAACGCGTTTGATTGACAGCATTTGTAACTTTCAGGGAAGTGCAAGTACTGCTAGCATAGACTCAAACTCCAAGCCTACACACAGGACTCCATGCAGATTTCAGATTGAATTCCAAAATCAAAACATGTAGAGAAGCTATGAAAAGCTCACGGTTTCACGGTTCAACTGAAGCAAAGTTGCTGCGTCGTTCGGCCGCTTGATGGAAACGGGCACACCTGGTAAATCATTTAAGGCATGGTGCATGACAAGTTGACAGCAGCTGACACTGAGATACTTAGCATCACTCAGCATCACTCAGCATCACTCAGCATCACTCAGCATCTTGCTGTTTCTCCCCAATGTTGGAAGGGTTTGTGATGGACACAGGGTGAAATCTACTTTACAGCTTTCCCATTACAGGGGTCATGCTCTGAATCTTCTTGGCCTCTTTTTTGGTGACATCTGCTTGGGTTTGGGTTCCATGGCACGTTTGCCAGGTGCCTTTTTCACTTTAACCTTCATCGATAAGGTCTCTCTTAAAATGCAACCAAGAAGTAAAAGCAACATGTGACCAACTGTATGGCACACCTGGTATCATCGTGGTCTCATCGTTTTGGCATCACTTTACTGCTGCACAGATCTTCACAGTCCAAATGACTCGCGCGTCATTGGCGGTGAATCAACACCCCCAGAAAAACTCTTTGATGCTTACCCTACAGGGCCTAGGGCCTACAGCAAGATCTCCATTTTCCGCAGCCAAGACCAGTGCCACTGAGAGAATCCAAAGCGGACAACTACTCGAGGTACAAGCATGCTCCCCTGGTCAAAATATTACATGTATACCAGTAGTACCGCACAAGGCGGTGGCGGAAGTTTCAAAAATAGGAAACCTATAGGAGAGATTGGCTGTTGTGAATCAGGGATGGCAGAGCGAAGCCACTGATGGACCGAAAGGTGCTT
>Ga0126342_10009315_pt1 | contig 17602 bp, 15 predicted proteins | sample Cyp1metagenome_FD_92528 | JGI IMG/M metagenome (GOLD analysis project Ga0126342, IMG submission 92528) | Coral microbial communities from Lord Howe Island, Old Settlement Bay, Australia - Cyphastrea 1 metagenome | ecosystem: Host-associated > Invertebrates > Cnidaria > Coral ... | reverse complement strand
GGAGCCTCACCGCCAGGTTGCTGATCACCATGGGAAGCGGAAGCTCGGCTCAGGCATACCAGCTGACAGCCGAGGAGGCGGTCGAGTGTTGGGAAGTTCATCCACGCGGATGCCGAATCTGGGTAAACTTAGTTGCCACTTTGTCGTAAAGATGAGTGCAGAGAAGTTCAGTAACAACCAGCAGCCTGTCCGACCTGGAAAAAGAACAGTCATTCCATACAACCTACAGAATGTAGGTCGAAATGGAAAAACCAGGTTTTTTCATTTTCTGAAATTTCAGGATTGATCAAGTGTTCAATGTTCCATATACCCATTGGTATTCATTTGGGTTGCCTTTTTGCGCGCTCGCCCCTAAGCCGCCTATCCATGGATCAAAGCTGATCAAAGCAGATGAGAGCATACATAAAGGTTGCAAATGGGGGAACCAACACTTGTTGGAATGAAATGGTCCAGATCTTTCAGGAGAATACAATGGATGAGGTATGATAGACTAGTAGTTTGAAAGGAACCATGGCAACCCTTCATAGAGTCTCTACTAAGCAACGAAGACACTGCCTTGTGGCAGCAAAACTTCGCTGTAACACTCTTTGAGAAACAGATCTAGGATTGCATCGTCTCGACAATCTGCTTGGTTTTCCTATGAAGTCCTCCTGCATTTGGCAGGAGAAAATCAAAGGACTTAAACACCATCTGTGTTTTTGGCTTTGCTGTAAAAGCTCAACCCATGTATGGTTGAGGTAATGAAACTTCGGTTGCATTGGAAATTTGGGACTTCCACTTCGAAATGCTAGCCACGCCAACTGTGAGTAGTTTCGGAGAAACTCAATGCTATGCATGGCTATGACACGTGCCTCCCCTCGCTCAATCCACACACCGTTTCTGTATAAGCTTGAGATCGCAGAGTTGACATGCTTCACACTTTCTGCCTGAGCACAGGGCAACAGAGTTGTCATCTTGCAAAGCATATGAACTGCCAAAGAAAAAACCCTACCCAGAACATGGCGAAAAAAACATCTAAACATCTTTGCTAAAATCCACTAAGGCGCAATTTTGCTACACATTGGTTCGTCACTCTTGTTAACGATGTTCCTTTCACAGTAATCTTCCAACCAAAGTGCAAGCATAGTTGTTTGGTCACCTTTGGGCCAACCCCCTGTTGGGCAATCCTGCTGGTTTTTCTTGACCCCAAACATCTCCTGGGTCAAGTTCCTGTGGTATGGCGTCATCTTTCTCTTTTTGCAAAACGTGTTGAAATCATGTGTCAGCTTCTCAAATCGACTGGCAAGGCTAGGTCCTGTCTCAATGTATTGAGCAATGTGCACGACGGCTGATGACACAAAATACTTTCCACCTCCCAAATGCCAGTTGTGGAACAGATCAAATTTGAAAAACCGTTCTCCATTGGGGTTGTCAAGCTCGCGTGGGATTGTCAGAAAGGGTGGCTCTTCATCCCATGGTGCAACAAGTTCCAGGGTCCTAAGCCATGTTGGACAAGAACCAAATTCCTCGAATTCAACTCTGTTCTCCAGCGATTCAACACCTGCCATACACATATGACAAATGCCGACTCCATGAGTTTTGCTATTGGCCTTCAAAGGCCTGTGGTAGAAACTGCGCTCAAACCGTCCAGCCTTGACTATATAAGGGCTGTCGCCCTTACAAGCCACACAACATGCCCACAACCTATGCTTTTTGTTGACCTTGAAACCCTCATTGCATAGAAACTTGTAGTCCTCTGAAAGAGCTTCAAGCAGGGTCATGAATGATTCCGGACTGTCCTTGTACAGGGCCACAGGAACCAAGAAGTGAATGAAGTGGGTCAACCAGCTGTTACCCACCAGGTTCAACTTCATGGGGTCATCGCATGGGGCAGCTGACTCAGGTTTCAACTTTGAGGGTTCTGTGATACGACATCCATTACCCAACAAACCATGCGTTGACCCAACCATCACTTGCAAACGTTTGTAGCCACGGCCCTCATCACCATGATGAAGTAAAGGAATCACCCGACTGAGGTCTAGGATACCTGCCCGGTGTTTGTCATAGATTTCGTGAGTAGGAGCTATCTCATAGTAACGGTCCCAAAACTCTTGAAGTAACGGCCGCATGGTCTCTATGTCCTTGACACCCACCAGCAAATCCAGTCTATCAGTGTCAGCCAAATATCTCATCCAGTCGCTGCATTTGATCCAGTGGAATCGTTTTTTGCTTGGTAGATCTATCCGGCTAATCTTTACTGGTGATGACTGCCCAAACTCTTTGAACACACGATGAGCCCCTGATTCAGATCTCTTCAAGTTGACATCGGCTAGAGCTTGAATGCCCTTGCTTTTCACCCGCGTCACACGAGCTTGTCGGATCACATCTCGACATGAGACCTCAGTCGGCAAGCACCATTGATCTATACCATATCTACTCCACACGAGATATGGCTCCAAGTGTCTCCAGTTGCTGTAGGTTCTTAACTCCTTTTACCCTTACATGCATGTTCTGCAAATCATATCCCAAGACCATTGAACGACCGCAATGTGAGTCAAGACCTGCAACGGTTTTGAAACTTGCAAAGCCAAAGTCTGCTGGACTAATTCAACAACAGTGATGCGTTGTTCCAACGTCTCACTCTTTGAATTATCGCCAAAGTATGGCCAAAGGAGTAGCCAGTCAAGTCGATTTCCGATTTGTTAATATGAACTGATTGAAAATAATTGTTGTAGGATATGTTTTATCTGTTTTTTCAATGTGAATATACATAAGGTAATGGGTTCCAGTATGCAACTATCTTGCAATTACCTAGGAAATTGGTTTTCCACAATCGGCCCTGGCACCAACGATATACAAAAAATGTGGGCCCATATGGTCCAGAGTAGCTGGGCCATCACCCCCAAAGCGTTCATTGCGACATTCCTTTTCAGAAATGTGCATGGCAAGTAGGGCAGCTTCAAGCATTTGTGCCACCCCCATGTTTTCAGTAATATGTAGCAACGACATCTTTGAATAATTTCCACGTGCATAGAAATGGAACCGGAGCACTGGGTTGGTAGTGATTCCAACTTTGTAGACACAAAGAGATCGTGTCATCTGATTTCTAAACCGGTCAATCTGTGTGAGACATCCTTGCAAAATTGTACCCGCTGTGGATTTCAACCGAAGGGGTTCTCGCATATAGGAGATGGAAATGCCACAGGTGGAAAATAAATCTTCCATTTCTTTCAAAGAAGAACATTGGGCATACACATTTTTCCAGTACTCAGGACATTCAAAGCTCATAGGATGACTTTGCAAACGCAATGCCTCGCCATGGTGATGGTGATGTGGCTCATCCAGTGCCACAACCTTGGATACCGAGATCAGGGAGTCAGGGGCTGTATGATCTAGATTTGGAATGAGTTGGAACTTCTATGCATAATGTTGTATCTCTAGTCCAAATGTGTTATGTTCTTGGCTACTGCATGTTGTTCCGATGTCCAAGCAACATGTGGCATCTTTGCAATGTTCAACCCAGTGGATCGGATTGTGGCAATGGGCCGCGCATTGTGATGTTCTCTTTTGGGCAATGGACTAGGTGAGTGCACAGGCCTAAGCTATAGACGCAAGCACTACAGACATAGGAGGTATCAATGCCACAAAAGTTTATGATATATATAATATGATATGATATGATATACTACAATATGATATGATACAATTTGATATGATATGATGTGATATAGCTATATAGATCGACGGGACCTGGATAACAATATCGCATAGGAATGCAGTCAAGTTGCAAACAAGGTGGACAACGTTTCTTTCCAGTGATGCTGCAGGTATAGGTGAGGAGGTCTGTAAGTTCATCTTCAGGTTCTTCAAGATCAACAAAGCTATATTGCCGTTTCAGCCCCCCATTGCGGGAGTTACGCCCAACAGTTGCGTCCATTACGCTGAACTAGAAAATGGCTTTGGGGAAAGCAGGCGATACAATAGCCCACGATGTGATGCTAAACCAGGGGCCCGGCACCGTTGCCGACCATTCTCGCCAGCCCATCAAGTTCAGGTTCCTGACCACCATTGCCTGGCATCAACGCTCGGGGCAGGAGGCACGGGGTGACATTGATTGCAGCTGAACCCTGAAAAGTGCAACTTTTTTGTCCAGACATATTTCGAGTGTAGCGTTGCTAGACATCACACTGAAGTGAAACATGGAGCAGCAAGCACCAGGAAACACTCAAGATCCACATCCTAAATGCAATAATTTGACATGTTGTGCGCCCTCAATTGTTCAGAGGGAAATTGCAAATTTTGGATGCCAATAAAGCATCTCAACTCCCAAAGATCCACCATGGGAACTGCAATGAATTGCAATTCAGGGATGGATTTGCCCCAGCGGCTAAAGTTCAAAAAGATAGCACCTCAAGCTCCACCCTCGGCTTCAGCCTTTGCCTTTGCTGCAGCCTGCTGCTGCTTCTTGATGGATTTCTCCAAAGACCTCAGAGCATTGGAAGTCAACAGGAGTTGTATATGATAACTTATCATATTTCATAATTACCCATCGTGTGTCTAATTGCTTTACTTACTTGGTAAGTTCATGCAATAGCCTAACATGCTTTCGACCTTGGTTTGGATTGGAAGGGTTCCAGCACACCTTTGGTCCCACACTCAGTGCAGGCTAGATGCTGGCCCTGGGCTTCCACTGTCTGTAGCTGTGCGCTCCTTAGATGACACAAAGCAAGATGGAATTGCAGGGTTCTGGTTGTATCAATTAACATAGGGTCAACTCTTGCTACATCCCCCCACATTGTGTATTCTATAAATTTTCAATCGATTGAATTGCATATGCTAGACATCATCCTAGTGAATGTGATGAAGTTGCAACTAAAGATCGCTGCCATGGCTTCACGCATGGCCTTCTTGATCTCAGCGGTCTTCCTCAAACAGCATGGGGCCGGGTCAGTGCATGAATGTGCCAACTATTGTAATATTATAGGTGAACCCAATCATGGGAGCACAAGGGTATTTCTTATATATATAAACGTTCAAATAGTTTTTCTTCCGTATGTATATAACATCGGGATGTCTCGAGCACATAGTGTCAAGAATCTCATCCGATCGCTCATCCAAAGAATCCAGCTCCAAGCGCAAGGAACTGAACTTGTCAAAGGCTTTCTGGGTGCCATCCATAATGGCCTCCATCTTTTTCACATGCCTGACGGGTCTTTGTTTATTCGATCCCATGAAGATAAATTAGGATACATACCATTGCAACAATAATCACAATTTACTATTTATGATGTAAGGTTGTGGGGATTCAGTGAAACTACATTTTTTTGGAGCCAACAGTGTCCACGGAAGAGATGCTCACCAAGGTGCTTGTGGACTCGGCAGTCCGGACCATTGGCAAGCGCATCCAGGCGTGACATCAGGTCCGTAATCTTGGAGAGCTTCTTAAGCATGTTGTCCTCGAAGGTCTTCTCGGTCTTTTTCACCTGAGAAGACAGTTGGGGAATAAATTTGATTTTCATGTGTTGGTCATCTGTAATTATGTCGCATTCTAAATTTTGAGATACTCTGTTTCTTGTATCAACTCTCGCACTGTTTGCGGGGAAGTTACAGCATCCAGCGACGACATGTCTTCAACATTGCCTTCCTCATCTTCATCAGGCTTAACAGCCAAGAACCCCAAAGGCAAGAAATCACCTCGAAGTTGGAGCTCACGATTGCCATGAACCTAGGTAAGTAGAACGATCATATATGGATTACTCGGGTAAGGTGATTGAACATTTTAACATTATCAATGAAATATGTGGGTCAGAACAAGCTATTGACATATGCCTAGGCCCTGGGCAGTTCCCTGCTGCGTGTGGGTTTCAATCTCTGTCTCCGACTGCTTGCGGGATGACTGGTCTTTGAAGTCCACAAAGTATCGATCCATTTTGTCGGAATACTTGTCTTTCCTAAGTTGCATACCCAAGATTTGATAAAATTTGATCAGTTAAGATCTTCAACATTATAGGCTTTAGATGATCCACTAGAGCTAAGTTTCTTCACCAGTGCTGATGGTCGCTTCTTGCAAAAGGCAACCACGTCAGCGATGTACTTCCTTACGCAGGTCTGGGTGGATCAGTGGGGCATGGGCCTCCTCATTTAAAACATGAATCGCTATGGTCATGTTGCATGATATCACCAACAAAATTTGGCTCCCACATGAATCAAACACTGGGTGAATTATATCAAACTAGAATCTTGGACCATCCCAATGAGTGTGACATCTCCTCCGTGGTGAACCATCCCGATTGGACCTCCTGCTCCTTTGAATTCTTGCGTTCCAAAGTCTTCGTCACTGTGTTGATGAACATCTCCTGGTGGATTCAGCATGCCACAACATAGTTGTAGTTGTGGTTCTTTACTTTAACATCTACAACAATTTTGGGTACCATTGTCCTTGTTTTCACCCACTTGCAGGAAAACTGCTTCTAACTGATCACGTTTGGCACCACCCTGTTTCCAAAGTTCGTGAATTTCTTCTGGGACATGACAGCGTCCCGAGGGCTTCTTCTCGCAGACCCTCCGTAAACGGGCAGCTACGGCATCCTTAACAGAGTTCCAGCTGGGAAGAACAAATGCAGGTTGCTATATATATATATAGTCTTGAGCTCACAATTCAAATCACACCAAAATATATGTTATAAAGATCTATACCCAATAGAACCAGAAAGGGTCAGCCGACTTGGACTTGGAACCCTCCGACGACGACGGCGAAGGCAAAGCGCTTGACGGGGGTGTTGCAGCCGATTTTGCCTTCGCAGAGGCAGGGGACTTGTTGGACACGGACCGGCTCAATGGGGTGCAAGGTGGACTGGTCGACGTAGGCTTTGCCCCCTTTAACTCCCGAATGAGCTGCAAAGCATCTGCAAGCTGCTTGGCCATGTCATCAACTTTCGTAGCAACCTTTTGGGGTGATGTGGGATTGAAAATTAAGACAAAACAACATTGTGGCATTCCTTTGGTTTGCAAACTATTGAAATTAACACCATTTGGGTATATTGATCTGGTACTTAGAATTGTTCCCCCTCAACCTCAGGGCTGGTTGGGCACGCTGATGATGTCTCTGTAGCCGGTGGTGTCGGTGGCTTGCTCTTAGCCGCTGTACGTTGCGGCTCCTTCTTCTCCTAGTGATCATGCTCAAGAATAGCTGTTAATTCCACTTGTCATAACATAGTTTGAAGGATTTGCAAAACTCATATTGCACAACTTTGCGGGATATTCAAAAGTCCCATAAATATGAAATTTTTGAAATTATCAAGAACCCACGTTAAAATAAAAATCATTGTCAATCTTTCTACCTTGGGCACGACTGAGACTCCCATAGGACACCCCGATATCTCCTCAGCTGCAGGCGCTTTGCGACGTCTCTTCGGCAGAGGCTCCGCTGGAGGCTCTGCAGCAGGGCTGTGGGATGCAGCAATCTGCTCTTCACTGGCCTAAGTCGTGTTTGGGGGAACATATCTATTTGGTGAGCATCCCGTTCCAATCCATACTTAGCCAACGATTTGCGAGATTTTTGCAGTAAATGCACGAAAGATCTATCCAAACATTATCGATTGACCTATATGCATACAGCTGTACCAATGTAACTTATGGGATTGAAGATTGACTTCAGGCATGTATTCCATAGCATCAACCAAGGGACGGGAAGTGTGTCAGCTTCAGCCAAAGTTTCAGCACCAGAATCCTCGTCAAAGCAATCCAATGCTACCAACAAACCATATGGGTTTTACTTTGCTACACAGATTTTACCAAAGTTCAGGAATGAGATTAGAAGAAAAACAACATCAACCTAATTTTTCATTGTTGGTATAACGTAGTAATGGGAATATAGTTGCATCCAGGGTTCCACCTGCATTGCGTCCAACTGCTGCTGGAGCGCCTATAGACAGGATGGTATATGGTCTGGGCATATTAGGGAGTGGATTGCCTATGTTTTGCAACATGTATAACCACTTTTAAATATATGATCAGGCCTTCATTTGCTGTTCCAATGCCCTTCTAGCATCCGCTGGGTTGGATTCAACTTCCTTCTTCGCTGCCATCAAGGCAGCATTGCCTTCTTGAAGCTCAGAGCAGCTCCACTGCTTGCTTTGAAAAGGACCCACTTTGGGTGGCATGGTGGGCGATGCAGGAAAGCAAACACTCAGCAACTTGATATGAAATATGGAGCTGCAAATCCAAATACTTTTGCAAATCGTCCAATGCAATTGTTGGTTTCAACGCAGTTGCAAATCACAAAGTATAATCGGGACACATTTGCCATATGATTTTCCCCAAAGCTTGTGCTAATCAGTTGTCGCTGTATCCAAACTACAATGGACAGCCCCCACAGAATCTGGAACCTACCCAAACCAAGGTCAAACTTGAAAAAACACGATGTTGAGGATACGGGTAAATTACGGGTAAATTACGTAAAAAATTACGGGTTTTTACGGGTTATTTACGGATATTTACGGGGTTTTTACGGGTACGTATTTTTTTGCGGGTTGTTACGGCAGTAAAACCTGGTTTTACGGGTAGGTTCCAAAAAACGGCATAAATCAAAATGGTTTTGAGTAAAACCCAAAGGCGATACTGAATTGTTCAACCGTTTTGGTCTACTGATCATTGTCCATCAAGATGGATCGCCATTCATCTGGAATGCGAAGAAAAGAGTTCCCTTTTAGGTACTCTAAGACGTTTTCCATCTCAGCATCACTCCAAATATCAGCAAACTTCAAGCTACAATAGTCCTCCCGTGGATCATAGTCAGCTGGCAAGTCCTCCGCTGGTGGCTTGCAGGACTTCTTCAGCTTGGGAAGGAGCCGCAGAAAGCGCAACCCAAAGGCCATAGGGTAGTGCCTGGGGCCGGAGTTTCGATGGAGAATGTTTTTTTGGTTTTAACATTAACCAGAATGGAATATGTGTTTGAGGCTGTGGGTATAGTATATAAAAGTGGTGCCAATAGAACTTGTGTGTATGGGGATTCCATTATATAAATTACAACCAAGGGGTCTTCTGGAATTGTTCTAGGCATCTGTATCACCATTTGTATCCATTGCAGGGCATCCAGAATAAAATAGTAGAAGGGTTTGAGAACTTGGCCCAACTGTTGTGAGGGTCAATTTGCTCATTCCTTTCAGGAAACTGGCAAGCAGTTGGAGAATGTCCGGTGCCCAATTATGGTGGCACAGGCTGTTGGCAACCTGATAGCATATGCTGCATGCATACTGCATGCATTAACCCAAAGAATTAATCAATATGATTGGTAACTCGAACCATGATTGGTAACTCAAACCATATAACGTAACAGCTAACCAGAAATATATAGACGCATTCCCTATAGATACATTTTTGGGAAAACAACCCTCCACAGCGACACATTGCTTGGCATCAGATTGGGGCGTGTGACCCACCCTACATATATATATTATACATCCAGTTGAGCCGCCATTCAAACACATTTGTTTTACTGGTCCAAATGTAAGTCTTCAATATGGCAATAGTATTCCCCTACATTCCATTGAAGTATTCAAAATCAACCAGATCCCAATTAGCAGTAAAGGATCTTTCATGGTTGGGTTCCCATGGATTGTTCTACCCAGGGCTGGGTGCTAGCAAAAAACACGGCGTTGCATCCAAGTTACTGGGATTGCTTCAACTTTTTCTTGACACCCTGAAAGGCTGTTTTTTTCTTGCCATCCTTGAAGGTGACTTTCTTTATGGTTGTGGAGTGCTTTTTGTACTCAGGGTTCTTGTAGTCGAAAACCAATTTCCCCATGTCAAACAGACCAATGGCCTTTGAATTTGAATACATCACATGGCGCTTTGGTGTTTTGCCAGTGTATGCAGCCATCCACCACCGGGCACAGTATACCTAAGTTAGGGCAAACAGTGGATAAAAACCAAACGAAGATTCTGGGGTGCCATGGCTTTAACAAGTAACAATTACCACCCAATGTTGCAAACATTACCAATTGTGATCATAACCATTTGAAAAAGGTTACAATATATTGCAATGTGTATTTTTTAGGTTGAGGGTTTGAAAAATTCCCGAAAACTTGAGATCGAATTGTATATATATATAGCTCAAATACTTGGAAGGTTTCAAACAAGTCCAACATCCTTGGATGCCATCTTAACAATGACGATGAAGGTTGCTCGACGCACCACACCCCGCCCAGGCTCTCAATCAGCCAAATCAAGATGCAGACCCTTGGCAATCTGAGGCTGGGTTGTTGATCGAAACAAACACCAAAAAAATATACGCATGAAAACGAGTCATAGCACACACCAGTAGTTAAAGTTGCTTGTTCATTGAAACTCTTTGCAACAAAAGAACCGGGAAATCATGATGTTGGCAGCTTTCACATAGTCCCGGTCTTCAGATCCCAATGGATGGCATACACTGCGCCGGCTAGTTCCAGCATTGACAACTGTCCAAGAAGAACAAACCACGCCCAAAAGTACCACAAATGCTCCTGGTTTGGCGTTCAAGATCGTGCATAGGGCCAACCTCAGACGTAGGTAAGTCAAGATAAACGCGACATGAGTTCAGACATCATACCATACATGCATTCATAACGTGAACCTAAGTAAATTTATGCATAATTTAGTGATGCGCATATCATGTGATCTAATATTCAACAGCCATGTGCTAGAAGACATGGTGTGCAAAAAAATGCCCAAGGAACCCCATTCCACTGGGAGTGAGAATGTCCATCACATTCTGCTTGCCTGGTTTGGTGTCCCAGTATAATATATCCAATGAAGCCGTATGGTGTCCTGCTGATCTAATGGCACGTGAGCAGGATGCAGTTCCAGCAAAGTACTCTATGAAGGAGTAGGCCTCAATGGCAAGATAGGATGCAATATGATGTAACCATTGCAATTTACAAGCCACATTTCTATGCTTCACATCTGGGTTCATGATATCACCACACTATCTCCACCCAAAAAAACTGCATGCATAGTACCAAGCAACACAATTTCCCGATGGACATTCACGTTTGTTTTTGATTGATTCGATTATCTTAAATAGTTTTTCTTTACGTTTTGCTTGCATGACAAGGCTTTCATGGCAATGTTTTGCCCAGGCACACCGGTGAGGGTCTCAACATTGATCGCCCACAGGATGAGGAGAACTGCGAGAAGCACCACCTGACAAGAAAGGCAGGGAACTTGGGTGGCCCCAGGTAAATTCCTTTGTATCCAAATTTCGTTGATTATATAAATAATGAATTAGCTATATGGATTCATATTCAGAGATTGTAGATATATACCAATGTGGATTTCATTTTTTGTTGACATGAAGGGACACTGCAGCAAAAGTGAAATAGAAATGCATCATGTCAGTTTAGAATTTGAACAACATCCCACCTTCGGGACCTTTGCTTTTGTAAGGTGGAAGACAATGTGATTCAGGGTCCACCAGCGCACAGTCGCCATTGCCACCACAATTTTTCTACACAATGGAGGCTAAGCTGAAGTTAAACTGCATGTATATGTAAAAGGCTACGGAAAGCACACAAAGTTGGAAGTGTTTCAGCACATCCCACATACCCAGCTCAGCTACAAGATTTTGAAAGTGCTCAGTTGAAAGGTTTTGTAAAGCCATATGGAATTTCAATATTTCTTGCCAACTGGTTTCGATTCAACCACCCACACATCCTCACTCAAACAAGCCAGTGGGTCCATCGTTTGATACTTTGCTCCCCAAGCGGAGCGCCCAGGCCTTGCGCTTCAAAGACATTGCTGCGAGACCTCAGCAGGCCGGCTAGGGTACAACTTGGAACCAGGCAATCCATTAAAGAAACAGGGCAGCACAGGGACCTACCATAGAATTTATCAGGGTATAAATTTGGACAGATTTGATATATTTATAGGCTAATCTGGTAACAAAAACAAGTAGCCAGTAGATGAGGATTTGCATGTTGCAATATCAGGCTTTTTCACACTTCTTTTTCTTGCCCGGCACAGCACAGAAATTTCAAGCGAGTGTACACAAAAGATCATGACCTGATCAATGGTCTATGCTTGTATCCCCCCCTGCGGCAAACTACTTCGCGTTTGCTACACTCCTAGTTGGGCAACGACATATTATTTAAATAAGATATAATTCAACCAAAGAAAAACTAACACTTTCATGCACTAATATGCGAACTGGTTTGGGTGAAGCAGGTTGCCCAACCCAGATGTCGACAAGCTGGCACTGACCTAGATAGCCGATCTTATGTACATGCCTTTTGATCAAAGCAAGCAGTGGCTAGTGCACAGGATCCATCTATTTCCGCATGGTTTTAAACCAATCTATTAAGATCACCAAGCCTGCTCAGCCAGAAAATCACTGGGGGGGTTTTGCAACTTCCAAAGCTTCGCACACACAACGATCATCTCCTGCAAAATCTCACGGTGCTGGAAGTTCGCCGCCACATTGTGCACCACGTCCTCATTGTCGCCACCAGTGAACTGAACCTGACAATGGCGAACAGGAACGTGGAAGTACCATATATATATATATATATATATATATATGAATCATGCACTAGTAAACTGATGTCAATCATTGAATGAAGTACATGCACGTGAAATATGTTTAACTTATTTTTCTAAATTACCAAATTGATACTCAATGTTTTGACAACCCCTTTGATCAGAATTGCATATATATATAAATTACATGTACATGCGTGCATATATAAATTCGAGACAGTGAGCCATCATGAACTTCCCCAAATGCCCCCAAGTAATTCGAGGGACATAGTCATCCACAGCTCGCAATGCCAGCCCAATGCGATGAGAGCCAGCAGACCCGAAACTGAGGATATTCTTCTTGGGCTTTTGAACCAGACCAACCCGGGAACTTTTCCAATACATGCTGAGGGTGTAGTAGGTCAACTTTGGGAGGTTCTCAGGACGGGGCTCAGAAAAGAGGCCAGCAAAGAGGTGGGACAAGGACTGCCACCTCTGTGGCAAACGGCTCCAAGCCCTGATCTTGGCGACAGACTCACCATCCAGCCCATTGACAGCCACGACCTCTGGGTCAGCAGCATTCTCACCCACGGGCAAGCCACCAGCTTCAGCATCAGCATCAGGCATAGGTCGGGCAGGAACTTCAGCAACACGATGGGGAGGTTCAGCATGATCAGCATTGGGAACAGGTCCATGTGGAACTTCAGCATTGATCGCAGGCACAGCTTCGGGATTGGGAGGGGGGGCAACTTCAGCATCAACCACCCTCCTCAAGCGTCGCCTCTTGGGCACAGCAGGTGCAGCATCACTGGATGCAGCTGTGGGCACAGCATCATGACTCAATGCGGCTGGGAGCCCATCTCGGCTTCCACTGGCATCCTGGTTCTCAACCACCTCTGCACCAGGCTCCTTCTTCTGGGATCTCTTGGATCTGCTCTTCGACTTGGCCTTTGCCTTGGGATCTGGGGCATGTGTAGTTGCAGGTGTAGTTGCCTTTGTTCTCTTTTTGAAACTTGGCTCACCCACCTCAACATTCTCAGTTTCAGGCACCTCAGGGGCAGGATTGCTAGACTTGGCACGGCCTCGGCCTCGGCCACGTCCTTTTCCTCCACGACCCTTGCCCTTGCCCTTGGCAGGCACCCCACCCTCTTCAATCTCTGCCATGCTGTGCTTCAGCCCAAGCTGCATTCGACGGGTCAGTACCTGCAGCAGCAGGAGTTGAACCTCTATATATAGAGCCACATGTATTGGAATTTTGCATATTGATGTTCTGAAAACAGCAAAACCATAATACACCATATTTGCATTTGGATTGATTTGTTTTTCAAATGGGGATAAAAAATATTATATAGAACAAAAACACGACACCAAAATTCTGACTAATTGGGAAACAATTAAAAGAATGCAATAATTTAATTGAGGTACAGGTTCTTCAGGCACATCGTTTTCAGTGGGAGCTGGGTTGTTGGTTGCCACATCAATGTCACGAGATTCCCGGGCTACTGCTGCAGCCACATCAGCGGGTAATGAGGTTGGAGACATTGGCATCGGCAAGGTCCCATCAACATCGTTGCCATAAGGAAGAGTGTCCACAATAACGACATTCTTGGTGGTCCTGGGCAGGTGGAATCATAGCAGGGAAACCAAAGGCCAACAGAAATGAAGGCACCCGAGAACTCGTAAAGATTCTAAATTCTACCGCTACTGCATTCATAAACCAAAAAAGTCCAACTAAGTTAATGCATATGTGCAACAGTAACCGCTATAGTTTTTTCAGATATTCCCAATTTGCAGTAGCATTGCACATGTGCATGACCATAATATTTAGACCAGCACAATAAATATATATGCATATATCATATAACCCAAAATCTTGCATTTAATATCATTGATGAGGTACATGTTGTCCAGTCTTTCTTGCAAGGCTTTCATTTGATCCATAATAGCCTTCATTTGCGCAGCCCGATCACTGCCCGATCCAGCAGATGAAGAGGAACTCCCTGTAGGCACAGCAACAATGCTTTCATGCATCACTTGTACATCATCTTCATCAGAAGCATCACTGCCAAAAAGGGCCACTTCATCATTGGGATCATATGGAAGGCTTTTCGGGTTCACAGCATTCAAGGGTCTTGCCACTGGACGCGGGCAATGGGCATCATCTTTCTCACCCTTTCCACCTCCCACATTCTCCTCAACCACATCCTCAATTGGGTCACTCGGGTCAAAGAGCGGCTGAGAACTCGGGGCAGGCAGCCCGCTCAAGGAAGGCAGGTCTGAGGCACCATCATCCTCGATGTCATCAAGGCAGATTTCATCAGGCCCATCACCATCATCACCCTCATCTCCAAACTCCATCTCTAAGCCATCAGTGATAGGCTCATCAAGAGTGACGTTGCCACCCTCAGCAGATTCTTCCTCAGAAACATCCATGTGCCCCAAGCTGTCCCCAAATTCGTCCTCGTCGAAGGCAGCACCAGCAATGCTTGGAGGAGCCTGGCCAGTGACATCAAGGCCGGCCGGATAAATCCATGAAGTTTGAAGTGGGAATCATATATAGAAAGGGATTCAGGAGATCTTTAGATTCGGTCAAATAGGTATATCTTAAATAAATAATGGCAACATATGCATGGCAATACATGGCCTGCACATGTGCATTTTAAATATGGAAAGATTTCAACATTATCCAAAAACAAGAACGATATGTATATAGCAAATTGACTTGAAATGGGCCCACATGCAGAAGTGCAAATGTGAAATTTTAGCAGTATGTCAAACGCACCCTAAATAGGCCTAAAAGAGTTTCTTTTCTATTCGAAATGATTTCATAATATTTCATATACTTGTATCCCAATTTCAGGCAGCAGGCATTCCACCAAGACAATGTGCCTCCAGAGACGGGTCAAAGATCCGTTGCATGGCCAAGAAGTCAACATCCTGACGCGATGGGTTTGGAACATATACGAGCTGTTGAAATTAAAAAGATGTATTTCAATCCAACTGCTATTCCTAGAGTAAAACAGATCCAGGTAAAAGCTTGCAAATAATTGGTCAAGTAAACCAAGGATCGCGAGAAGTAAGTCCCTTATTCGCCTTCATCTTCACGAAAGAGCGCAACGATTTGAGGCCCCATGCATCCAACTTGACTCTATTCTTGTCGGGGGTAAGGTGGAGATGGTCTCGAAGTAGTTTCAGCCTCATAGTTAGAAAATAAAATCAAATATTTCATTATGGACAATAAAAAAAGGATACCCCGATCTATAATCCCCATTTTGTCAAATCAACCCAAGTTTTGTCACCAAAGAATGGGAAAACAAATTTTGTTTAATCCTGAACAAATAAGTGACTCTCGCTGGGCTTCCTGTATGCCAAACAGTTTGAAACCTTCCGTCTCAGCCATAGCTTTAAGACAGGGCATCAAAGCAAACTTGTTGCGGACCGCATCTCTGATACAAGTTTTCAGAGGTTGTGCAATCCCACGATGGCTAACTAAGAGGTGTCCATGGTCGATAGCAGTGCTGCGACAAGCAGGCTGCGCCTTCCACTCCCTCCATACATTGGTGATATCAGCTGGGCCCGACATAGCCCCTAGTGATGACTTGAGCTTCCAAATGGGCTGTGTGGCAGTGTGATGAAAACTATATGTGTATCATTTCTTCACATGAAGTAAATTGCTGCAACATCAGTATTGGATAAAAAAATAACTCATTCTATATAAGATCAATGTTGCCCCTCTGACATTATTGGCACTGGTTAGAACAGCTGATGCGCCACGTGTCTGACCAGGCTTCCGCACAAAGTCATAGATGATTGCAGACCGCAGCGAAGAAAAGCAAATGCCAATGTGGCCGTGGCAGTGGGGCATGAATCCATAGGGAGAGAATCACCAGGAAGAAGGCATGGCTGGGCTAAATCAAAGTGAAATCCAAAACCCACTATCTTGGAGGGCCAATGGGATAGTTACCCCAATATTGTGATGATCATGTTTTCCTGAGATGATTCGGTTGAATCCATATCGTATTGTTGGGAGCATTGAAGTCACATGTTGTATTTTTCTGGGTTGACCAAATCATCAGCTAGGAATGTGTTTCCCATCTATATATATAAGGCTTGACAGATGCAAGCCAGCCCTTGATCCACCAGATGAGGAAAGCCACCACAGCAATCGATAGAATTCATCAATTGGTTACCAGCTATATTCAGCAATTGTTGAAAGTAATGGCAATGAACATTAACATTGGTGGTTGTAAGCCCTGGTGAAGTCATCAATTCTCAATAACCTGGTTTTTTAGTAAGGTAAAATTTCATCCCTATAAAACATAGGTCATGGAAAGAAAAACCAGGTTTCAATGAAACGACCTTTGTTTTTTTGGGTCAGTAGTGCCCATGGAAGGCAATTTAAGCAATTATTAAGCTAACCTTTAAATGCACACCTCACAATTCCTGCAAATGTCGAGTGATTCAGCTGCGTGTTTTTGCCTGAAACATGATTCCATGAATGTTGATGAGCGTTGAGCTTCGGTCGTTGAGTTTCAGGAAATCCATGAACCTCAGTTGTGCCAGCATACCGTTTGGCCATAGAGGCTGCTGCCGTGGACACCACCCTGGCACAGGCGCCGGGACCCAATTTCACCCAAGGAAAATTCAGGCACATTCAACATTTGATAATCAGCTACATCTCTAGACCCTGTTGATCCTGGAGCTAATGTTGGGGAGAACTCCTCTAAACCTTCAGGGTTTGCGTGGACAAAGTCGAAGTTGGGGCCCAGCTTGAGAAAGGACAATATTATACAATATCCATCCACTCTTTAAACGAGATGTACGACCTCATTCGAGCAACAGTTCTCCAATACAAAATTAGGTAGATGCAGCCATGCACAAAGGCAGCCTGACAAGGCTGTAGAATCTTAGAACTGTGGGAATGCTGGATTGAGGTGGCAGGGTACGTGGGCCGTGTCTTCCAGCATGCAACTTCATGGTGAACTATGGTAAACTATGGTGAACCCACTTTGCTGTGGATTCAAGCTGCAAGTTGCGTCAGAAGTTTGGGGATGCTAGGAGAAATAGCATTTTGTACAGTGTTTTGCCAGGTCCCTAGCCTGCGGAGAAGAGTGGAGGACCTGGAGGC
>Ga0126342_10009314_pt1 | contig 17602 bp, 17 predicted proteins | sample Cyp1metagenome_FD_92528 | JGI IMG/M metagenome (GOLD analysis project Ga0126342, IMG submission 92528) | Coral microbial communities from Lord Howe Island, Old Settlement Bay, Australia - Cyphastrea 1 metagenome | ecosystem: Host-associated > Invertebrates > Cnidaria > Coral ... | reverse complement strand
GGATATCCTGAGAGAATTCGGATGATATCCTCACACAATCCGATGGTATTTTTCCTCAAACCCAGTAAATCACATGGTTGATTGGTATAGCTGGCAGAAATCCGCCAAAATCTTATTTCACACCGAAAAGGGAAATTAAGGTCCTTGCCACCCAAAATACATTAAACACACATATTACACAAAAAATGGACCTCGCAACATATACTATTTTTTTTCGATGGTTCCCTGCATTCATGGTAAATGTTGGTAAATGGGTTTTCCTGACATGAGTGGTTAGATTCCCCAATATGCGTTCATGGCGCACGATTTTTTTTTTGATACACCCTAAACGCATATTGACCCCCCCCGCTAACAGAATTGGACCATAAACGCATATTGGGCAAATAAACAGGACTTCACGAAATTTACTACTTGGAGCACAACTTGCAGCCTTTTTTTGCACCCGGAAGTGTCACCCAAAGGTGAGTTGGCGAATTTGGCGTCCGAGCCCAGCTCTTCCTAGAAACGACAGGTCAACGGGCCAACGGGCCCGTCTGAGCATAAGACTCGATGACTGGGGTGTCTCCAAAACATAACCAGTGCGATGTATCCACCATATGGTGAACTCCCAGTTATGTTCGTTGGTTTATAAACCATAGTAAATATAGATTAATAATGATAAATATATGATTAATATAATATGATTATATGATGATATATGATGATATATGATGATATATGATGATATATGATGATATATGATGATATATGATATATCCACCATAAGCCATAGTGAAATTGGAGTTGTGTTCACCAACTATGGGGCACCACCTTGTGCTTCTTACCTTTCCGATTTTCGACAGAACTTGTGGTGAATCATTTTGAGACACACCTCAATGTAGCAGTTGCACGTGTAGACAGTTTCTTGCATCCAACTCGACCTACTCGGAGGCGTCGGTTTGTTCGAACATTGGCGAGGAGCAATTCCCTGATTTAAGGGACCGACCTTTAGACAGTATATGATGTTTTATGCTCCACGAAGAATTGGGATTTCCATGGTTTCCATGAAGATGGGTGGCATTCAAGGCTCAAACTTTGGGTGGAGATTGGATTGCAAGTCCAAAACTTATGGACAGACAAGTGAGACAAAATCGAACTTGGAGGCTGATGCTGCGCCATCCATGTCTCAAATTGTCCGTAGATTTCCGGGTTATTAAACATCACCTTCATTGGATAAGGTGATGGTTCATGTCGTCAAGACGATGATGTTCATAGAGGAAATATAAGGAGCAACATGGGAAAGTCATCATACATGATTTATGACTATGAGATGTCCTGTATAGATCTATATAGCAGCTATAGCTATCTTAAACAACCAGAGGGCTTTTTCGGCAATACGATCCATTTTTATCCTGTTGATCCTCAACATCGACCCAGGGAAATTTTCTGCGGCTGGTGGTGCCCCAGGGAGCGATGAATTCATCACGTTCAGTTGGGGCTTACATAACTCCAATTTCACAATGGTTTATGGTAGCTCCAAAGATAGCTAAGTTGGTGAACATAACTCCAATAACTATGGTTTATGGTACTTATAACTATAGTTAATAGGGTTTATAAACCAACTTATAACTGGGATATATCTATACTATGGTTTATAAACCAACGGCCAACGTTCACGTTTGGGGGGGCACCACCTTGTAGGGGATTTTTCATCCAAGACATGGTGCGTTTTGTTTTGGTTCGGTCAGCTGGATCCCAATGAAAGTCTGATTGGCCTCCAGCAAACCCCGCAGCAATTTTCAGAACACAAGGGTTGTGATAGACTCTATGGCGGCTCATGATTGACTCACCGAATTGGATTAATGTCACGCCGCCACGTGAAGAACATACCCTCTTCAATTGATTAGCTGCCATTGAAACGGATTTTTTGGCAATTGAATAGACCAGAATTCAGAATCATCCAGGTTCAAAACCCATTTCTATCTTACTTCGCCAGTCAAAACCATAGTATCTTGTCGACTTGCCTCATTTTTTGGGGCTTCGAGTCTGTAGGGGATTATATCATAGGTGGGAATCACCCTGAAATCAAACTCTTCCGGAGTCGAGTGGCTTGATGCTGACTGCGGGGAGCGCTGGGAGTGCTGGTCATTTCTGGTCCCGAGGGGTCCTTCTGGTCATGGTTGGATGGAGTGGCTGCTGGTTGCCGTGGAATTTTCTGACTGCGGCTGGGACTGAGGTGCACATTCCCGGCCGAAGAAAAACCCTGTTTCTTTCATGTTTGTTGCGTGTGATAACTTCCAAAAATATTCCCTATGATTGGGTTAGTATGATAGTAGTCGACATCCACTAATAGTAAGGACATATTAGCGACGAAATGATGGTTGATGGTTGGTTAATGGTTGGTTGGGGTATCGATACACTCACATGAACATGTTGATGATCGGGATTACCCCCTAATAATTTAACATAGCTATTGAAAATGATCATTTATAGTTGATTTTCCTGTTTTAAACCATAGCAAATTGTTAGTTTACCAGAGGTTATATCCCATTAAATCCCATTAAATCCCATTAAACCACCATTTTCCTATGGTTTTCCTATGGTTTTCCTAGGGTACTGCTTAACGTTTGTTGCTCATCCGGACCTCAGGAGTTTTTTTGTGGGAATGCAGTTGAGGTGCGTCAAGTGTCCATCGAGGAGGCTGCTGAGTGGCTTGTGACGGTTTTGAAAGAGGAGCGTTACCCGAAACTGTCGATCTGAAAGAGGGGCTTGCCGGTTAAACCCGAAAAAACTCACCGACTTTTGAGCGGAAACGAATTTTGAAAAAGGCCGATGACTGCAAGGGCTGTTCACTGTTAATTTACTGGAGGGTAGGTCAGATCAAATGTCAGATCAAATGTCAGTTTTTATATACGGAAAACTATCTCCAAATACGCTGGAAAGAATGTTTTATGTCAGAATGTCAGAGTCTATGCCAGAGAAAAAGTCACTTGGTGGGGATCACTCGACGAAAGTAATTAATCTTTGTTTGGAGAGCCACTGAGCAGAGGGCTCTTCAAAATTGAGGAGGAGAGAAACACCCACACCAACTCCCACGCATCTCACATCTCCGCATCTCCGCATCTATACATGTCACATTCACACAGTTCTCACGTCTACGAATCTCACATCTGAACATCTACACATCTTACATCTACACTTCTCGCATCTACACACGGTGGTTGATCTAAGGGTCCTTGTAAGAAGTAATGATTGTGATGACTTTTCTTCGAGTTTGCGAAAGTCGAAATTTATTTCGCACAAGTTTCGCCAGCTACGACGCCAAAACGTCGCTCAATCTTCCATTTTCTGTGCCGTGTTTTTTTTCTTTTTTTCACATGCTGTTATAGCCATAGTTTCTTTTTGAACATCATTAAAAACCCCGCATTATGTTTTTTTTTCCTGAATTCCTTCTTTAAATCTCGTCTAAGTCCTTTATCTTCTTTCTCCACCACATTCTTTCTTTCTATTGTTTTTTACTTTAATGCACTTCTACTACTTTCTATAACTAGTTCCTTTTTATACCACCATCTGGGGATGTACATGTTCTATGCGCAAAACAGATAAGTTTTCACCAGTTTGCATATCTTATGACGAAATTTAGCTATAAAACAAGATATGGAGGTTTCCTAAAGTACGGGTACCCCCAAATCATCTAAGTCATTAGACCATTTTAGTATTGAACCTATGGTGACTTGGGGTACCCCCATTTTAGGAAAGCTCCATATCCCACATTTTTCCCACGACCGTTTTCAATGAATCCCTCCATGGGTTCATCTGGTTCATCTCAGGCCCCTTCACCAATTCTTTGGCGTGTGGGGGTAGGTCTTTTACTGCCTGGTCGTCCAAAGAATGGGAGATTTACACACCAACTTCTGGAACTTCTGGCCTTTTATTAATGGGAAAAACGATCATACCAGCATTTATTTTTTGAGGTCTCACCATTTTCAATCAAAAACGTGTCCTGGTTGATGGTGTTTCAGCCAAGTCGACCTCGTTTAAAGGCTGGTTGACCATGATGGCCGGGTTCCACATGCTCAGGAGCCGGAAGACATCCGAGACAATGTGGATGGGAAGCAAATGGGTCGACCCTTAGCCGTCGATTCTGCCGTGCGGTGGATGACTTCTTTCGAATCGAGTCGTTCGAAATATGGTCCTGCGACCCCTTTCGTGGTGGCTTCCGAAGACCGGTTTCTGTCGCATTGTTGTGTCCGTTTTGGTGAAACGCAGTTGTATCCAGACGAAGTGGTTTCCGCCTTGGGGGTCGTCTATACCATTCCACAGGAACGACAAAAAGGATGGGCCAAGGCATGTGTGCGGGCTGCCACCGATTTTGCCTTGAAACAACCAGGCATCAAGCGAGTTGTTCTGCTGGTGGCCGATCGAAATCTTGAAGCTCGGAAATTCTACGAGTCGTTGGGCTTCACTCCATCCTCGCACACTTTGCTGAACAATGATATTCCCATGACGTTCTGGACGGCACAGCTGGGTATTGGGAATGAGCCCGAGAGCTGAGCGCCCCAGAGCTGGGTGTTGTAGCGCCAAAAAGGTCTCTGAAAATGGCACGAAATCAGCAGAATTTCCCTTGAATTTCTCTCTGCCTCATCACCTTTAAATTCCAGCAGTGTCAACAATCCTTTGGTTCATTGTACATATTGCCTTTCTACTAACCTACTAAAAAGGGATCATTATAGTCCATGGTTGGAATAGCTAAAAACAAACGAGTAGAACCAGTTCGCAACCAAGCTATCAGATGGATGTTGGTAGTGGTCCCCCGAATGACTGATGTGATGTTTGCAATCACAAAGGCTACATGTCAGCTCCGCCAGAAGGTCTCAGAAGGGCGCACCTGGATGTCATTCTTGGTACTCCTTGAATCAGTAGGAATGGGGCTGATGGATACTGCTGAAGAGAAGCAATCCATCTGTGATTCCATCCATTCCATCCATTCCATCCCCCCCAAAATGATACAGACCTATTGGCACCGAGTGTTGGACCTCCATTTCCGATTGCCAAGCATTTTTTTCTGCACCTTCTCGCCCTTTTTCAGGAGGAACTGATGGTAAATACCTTCCAAATCCAGAAGAAATCCATGCTGTCGCTGTTATGTGTGATGATCATAAGCCAATAAAATTCAGACCAGGTCAATTATTTGATCCAGTAAAAACCATATTGGAGGAATAAGACTAGTTATAATAAATAGACATATGATACACTTGACCTATCAGCCTGAAAGCATGACATGGACAGCTCTCTTGAGAGTATTCGGCACAATGCAGCACCTGTAAGTCAGCACAACGCACAGCAAAAACGCGAGCAGTGCATTAGCTGCGGTCACGGCAGCGGCAAACTCCAGCCATGTTTGAGTTGCCAGCTCAGTCCAAAAAGGGACAAACACGTCGATCAATATGTCTAATTATGCACGTTGTCCATCATCTCCGAAATCGAAGAAGGTTGCGCTTCGCAGGTTTTCTATCGGCTCAGAAATGATGCTGGCTGGAACGTGATTCTTGCCAGATGGGTTGCTTGAAGTAAGGAAGTTTGCTGAAAGTCGGGTGGTCATCCCTATCTGAGCATCCACGCGATTCAGTGGGTAGGTATGGTCAGCTTGTCCCCACTAGGATTGTGGCATGGACTGGGCAACTTTAACATCTCCAGCTGAGTACTACTGTTCGTAGTATCCCCATGAGAAAACCACTTTATAACGTTTTATAACCGTAATTAGCAATTATATCATAGTATTTCTATTTTTCCAACTAATCAACTAATTATGGTTCCGATCATCTATGTGTAGTATTTGCATTTAGAACCACTCTTCGTCTCCCCAAATGAGTTGCCACTTCGTGACCATCGTGACATCGCTTCCGTGCCCAGTTTGGATGGCTTGGAGCAAGTCGATCCCAGCCCTTCGGAGGCGCCAACATTGGCGCGGGTGCAGGGTTGGCTTGAACATTGGATTTTCTACTGGGTGATTTATGGGAAATATATGGTGATTTATGGATGTTTACCCTCTGGTAAACGTTTACAGTTTGCGAACTAGAACATCACCATCTTTTCGTTCGGTAAATCAACGAACTTTCTATGGGCCATGGCTTCCAGTTCGCAAAGTGTTAGAGGGTCTGCCAATTTATGGCACCTTTGGGAAAACATGAGGATCAAGGATGATACCCAGGATTTTGGGGTCCCAATTAAGTGGAGAAAACCGATGGAGGGGATGCCCAAACGACGTGGCAAACTGTGACAAAATCTACCCCAGATCCCATGGTTTACTTCATGTTCCAAAGGGTGAACCCCCCTTTTCGTTCTCTATTTTGGGGTTGATGAACAACTATAGTGAGCCAGGAAAATACCCTTTTTTCCTACCACCGTTCATGTTCCCAGTAACTACCTTGTTCTCTATACCATGGTTCATCATGACTTTAAGTGGCCATAGGGGGTCTGCCCCATTTTGACTCCCGATCCTCAGTGAAACATGGGACTTTGGAGGATCTCTCGAAACTCAGTGAGATCCTCTTGGGTTTTACCACCAACCACAGATATTTTTTATGTTATTGGTTGGTGGATGAGTCCAACATTATCCTTGGTTTCCCGAACACCCATGGTTTTGTTTTTTCCACATGTATCACCAAGATTTCCTGGATCTGGGAAGCGTTGGTGGCAACGAGAATCTCTAGACATTGGACTCTCCACTTCGCAGGTCAACTTCCAGATCGAGGGAACCGTGGGCATCTCAGGGGAGGACCTGCCTGAGAAGTGTGGAGGAGCCTAACAAGATGCCGAAGCATGTGAAACCAGGATATTTTTTGACATTTACATCATATTTCCAGGTTTTCCGACTTTTCTGTCTCTTTTAGGTTTGCTACAGATGAACGCTGGGATTTTTTTTTTTTGGGAGCAACGGCAGGTCTCAGGGACACCTGGAACCGAGCCAGGTGGTGCCATTCCGCTGGAACACCAGTGCCATCACCGTTGAGGAGGCTGGGATGGTACCCTGCCAATGCCTGGTAAACCATAGGAAAACCATAGGAAAACCATAGGAAAATGGTGGTTTAATGGGATTTTCCATGGGATTTAATTATATTTGATTACCATGGATACTATGGATACTAGTATAATGGTGATTATATGGGTATGGGTCAATACCTATTACCATTTTGGGGGGATGAACATCCATGAATCCCAGCTATTTTGGGGTTCACTAGGTACCAGGGTTTTGACCCATCCCCATATTTGATTACTATCAAGTACTATAATCATAGTGGTAATACTATAATCAAGTACTATAATCAAGCACCATTTGATCATTTGGTACCTGTTCAATGGGTAAGGGGATATACACCCCAAAATATGGCTTTATATGGTACAGTACATCCATTTTAGGATTCTCAATTTCCCATTGATAATTGGACGATCTAACAGTAAGAATTTAACTGATATTTTTTCTCATATTTGTTTTTGGTAAAACACGAGATAATCCAATCATCGCATCATCTAAACCATACACTCTCGAATTGGATTACTATGTTTTCCCCAGTGGCTTTTATATTCTTGGGACCTGGGTCCCAGCCTGTTGGAATTGGTTCTATCATCCCAGCTCTGTTGGTGAAGTTTATTTAGTCACATCTGCAGCTTTTTGCTTCATACCATCGGGTACCTCAAATTCCATGGTTTATTCAATGGGAATTCCAGGATCCTAAAATGGAGGTACGTTAGTACCATATTTTTGGCCATATTTTGTGGGGATATTCCCTGAAATTTAGGCCTTATATAGGCCTTATATATGGTAGGTACCTCCAATGAATCGGTTCCTGAAATGGCCATTGATCATTTTCCTCATTGGCTGATGATCATATGCGGCAATGATGCGCTGGTGCTTTGGATTCCTAGGAAAAAAGCCAAGAATCCAAACCACCAGTTGACCATTGGTTGAAGACCAGAGTATTTATTTTTAGACTTGGATCCAGTGAACGAAGAGGATCTATTTCACAATAGGACCATAGGAACCCCATATTCCAACTTCTGGAGGCGAACTCACTATGGAGTTATACCGGTGATACCCATCAAAATGACTCCGAACGCACCTGCAAATCAGCGATTTATAGATGAACATCCCATATTTTCACATACATTTCCAATTATTATTTCCACATCCCACATATTTCCCATCATTATCTCCATCATCCATTTCCCTATCCCATCAGTTTGGTTGTTCAAAACCTCAAGGAATTCCACTACTATAAAGCGCAGGTTTTGAAGACCTTCGAGAGTTGGGGTGCTGTGCTCAGGTATCACCAGGGTGACATTCAAACTGTGATTTGTCCCACAGGATGGGGCCCCCAAGATAGCGTTCACTTGGTTTATAAGTGGCTGAATTAACTATGGTTTATGGTAGATATAACGAACTAGTTAATGGGGATTATTTCATGGTTTATAAACCAACTTATAACTGGGGGGCCCCATCCTGTGGTGATTTAACCTTGAACAATGCCGATTTTACCGACGAGAAAACTGTGATTTGACCCAGCGATGGAGATTTGACGATTTTACCAATGAGGATTTAACCAATAAAAAGGGGGGATTCATCCCAGTTATCCGGTGAAATCCTCATGTGAAATCCTCATTTTTTAACCGGATGATTTAAGCGATTTTGAGCTTCGCCCCCTTGGGTGATCGGTTGATCCGGACCTGATTTTTGCAAAGGTCCGTGTGTCCCTGAGGTGTGCCGTATGTGAATCGCATCCGCTTTTTAGCTGCAGATGGCAGGAGCGAAATGTATGGCACCATACCACGTCTATGTGATGCCCTTGAGTCAGGCAATTTTGCAGTGGATGATTCGCACATTTGCAGGTGGCTTGCCTAGTGAACTTCAGATTTTCAACAGTTTTTTTGCGAATGTTCACAGTTCTAGGTCGGTTCTAAGTCGGCAAAAGCATCTCAAAAATAGATAGTTCTAACATCATATAGTTCTGCAAATAAATGTTAGAACAGTGATGGTTTTGCCGACTATGATAGTTCTAAAAATAGATAGTTCTAACATCACAAATAAATGTTAAGGATGCTTGATGTGATAGTTCTACGATTCTAAGTCGGCAACAGCACAGCAGCAGGGCCGTTTGTTTCTTTGTCGTCAGGACATCCTGTGCCAAAGCGGAAGCTTTGCCGGTGGCTCCAGCGATCGTGAGGCCGCCTCGAAGATCTCCATGGCGTAGGAAAATCTTCGAACGACATGGGGGGAATTATTCTATAACTATATATGAATAGTAAAGGGATAATTATAATTATAGTATGAATAATTAGTTATTTATGAACTATAACTATAACTATGATTATCGTGAGGCAATCGAACATCTATAGTATGAATAATTATGATAATTATAGGGATTAATCATATAGTATCATAATAATAATACTAAATATCATATAGTATCATAATTAATGGGGATTATAATCAATCATTATAGTGTCCTGATTATAATCAATCATTGTAGTGGATGGGTTGCTGGGGGTTGCTGGGATGATGACATGACTAGTGATGAAATGGATCATTCCCGAAAATTCCCTGCGGAATTGCACCAGTAAATGGAAAAAAATCCAGCTTTACCGGAGGGTATACGGTATATGCAACCACAAGAAATGTGGCATCTCCCGTTCTGGCGCGTTGATATCGGCACAAAGCCCAGTGGGGGGTACCCCATGAGTGGTTGCCCACAGCCATATCCTAGGTCACGTATGTATTCAATGGGAATCCAACAGATGGAGGTACGTTAGTACCATATTTTTGGCCATATGAATTGTGGGGATATCCCCTGAAATTTAGGCCTGAAAAATAGGCCTTTTTTCTATGGAATTGGTACCTCCAATAAATCGGTTCCTGAGTCATGGCTACTGATTTCATATGCGCCCACAATCAGCCAGTTCTGTAGGTAGTGGTAAATATATACATGGATCTGGGTAAATTTGATCACGACCGAACCCTGTCCTCCCTCACTGGAAATCATGGTTTATTTTAGGGGAATCATCCCCAAATGACCCAACAATTCAGGTTAGTGAAATATTATAATTTACCCAGATGGATCATGGATGATCATGGGGCGTAGCTTTTGTGTGACTATCGACCGCAATTTTGGGGCATAGCTATGGAATGTGGCCCTTTTAGTTCGATGATTTATCTCTTAAACATGGTGGTTTTCCATAGCTATCTTAAATTACCAGAGGGGTAAATCCAACTTTAGATTTATAGATGACTATAGATGGTTATTAAGTTATACAACACATCCCATATTATCTGACGATAGTCTTGTTAATATCCCGTTTGAATCGTTGTTTCCTTGGTGGCTCATCACGTTTTAAGTTCTGACCCCACTTATAAGTTCATTAAGCTTATTTAGCCCATTTACAACCAGGCTTATATATATATACATATCCCATGATGTCACATGATGATCCTGCGATTCTCCCATTGTCCACTATAGGACGACCTTAGGAAAGCGAGGGCTGGTAGGGATCCCTGCAGGTTGGAGGGTCCTGGCAGCGTCTTGACAGCTGTCAAAGTCTCGCTGAGCAAGCGGAATCCGGCTCCGGGGTCAGGTGCGTCTACTGGGAGAACTGGGATGCAGGGGGCTTGAGCTTGGGTTGTTTGCATCAATTATGCTGGGTATGAACCATTAAAACAATGGAAATCCCCGTAGAAAATGGAGATTTTAATGGGAATATAGAATATATCCTTTGGTAAACTAACAGTTTGCTATTGAAAATGGCCATAGAAATAGCGGATTTACCCAGCTATAAAATGGTGATTTTCCATAGTTGTGTTAGTTTACCAGAGGGTAAAACCAATGTCATTCTTTTTTTTGTGAGGATATAAACGGGATATAACCATCAATCAAACATTAGGATTAATCATGGGGAAAATTGTTCATGTAAGTTTCTGACTGAACCATGACTAAACAGGCCCGCTGTTTTTCTTTCACGCGAGGGGGCGACAATGCCTCTGCGTCGTCTGCCAAGCCGAAACCTGCGCCCGCAACAAAGAAGGCCGGTGATGGGCGACACCTGGGGTGATCTGCAGTTGATGGTTACTTGGATATGCGGGCCCCACTTGGTGGATATTTCAGCCAAAAAACCATAGGAAAACCATAGGAAAATGATGGTTTAATGGGATTTAATGGGATTTAATGGGATTTAATGGGATTTAATGGGATATATCCTCTGGTAAACTAACAGTTTGCGAACTGGAAGCCATGGTTGATTTACCCAGCTATAAAATGGGTGGATTTCCCGTAGTTATGATAGTTCACTACTGGAAAATTGCCATAGAAATGGTTGATTTACCTAGTAAAAATGGTGATGTCCCATCTTTTTTGTATGTTTACTGGAGGGTATCCTATAGATTCAGTGGGTTTTACCATGGTTACCCTCTGGTAAACTAACATAACTATGGAAAATCACCATTTTTAATGGGTAAATCCACTATTTCTATGGCCATTTTCAATAGCTATGTTTGTTTACCAGAGGGTAACCACTTGTCCTAGCTGGGATGCACCAAGTTGTGGTAGCGCCAGGTGGGCCTCGGTCCAGTGCATCGTTCGGCATTTCGGCAGTACCAGGTGGGAACGGGGTGGGATCCAGCCGTGAAAGTGTTGCTTCGATTCATTTTTGGGAATGGTTTGATTTATTTCCACATTTATTGATGGATGGATACCAAAATTTGATCTATCATCTATGATTTATTGGAAATATATAGGAAAATATGGTGATTTATGGAAGATACCCTCTGGTAAACTAACAGTTTGCTATTGCTATTGAAAATGGCCATAGAAATAGTGGATTTACTCAGCTATAAAATGGTGATTTTCCATAGTTATGTGAAAGTTTACCAGAGGGTACTTAGGTCACACTGTATGGTGATAACGTTTTTTTAATTTTTAATATCAAAAATAGTTTGCTGCCTCACAGCAATAACAGCTGCCATGTGTTGGTTTGGTTCCCCTAGTTCGAGAATATCGGTCCTTTGAAACTTGATGGTCGGAATTGAATGTGGGAATATGGGATCCGAAAATGGGTCGTACCCCAAACTGGGTGTTTATTTTTCAATTGGGGTACCCCAAACCACTGGTTTTCCCATAAGAAAAATTACTCATTTTGGATGACTCTGGGGTCCCACTCTACCCGCACAGTGCCTGCAGGCGGACCTCCGTGGAAAGGTTGATCCTGAGGTGGATTTTGTTGGGGGAAGTGGATTTTTGATCAAAGGATGAGGGATTCTGAGTTTTTTTTTTGGAAACATGGGGACTTATTTGGAAAAAATTTATTTTGGTGATGGGGTGGAATTTAGGATTTTTGAGCAGCAAACATGATGATCATGATGGTCCAGCAGGGAATGTGAGGAGAAAACCAACGAACATGTGGATTTAACCAAACAATCTTAGGAAATTTAGCAACAAACATGGAAGGTTGTGAGACAAGACATGTGGATATAGATTTAATCGAGTCAACATAGGGATTTTGCACGACGTATGGGGGACATGAGGATTTTTCCGACCAATTCCTTGAAGGGAACACCGAACAACACTCCCGTGATCAGGCCGCTCAAACAGTGGAAGATGAACGGCGACGCATTCGCGAGGCCGGACGAGTTTTTGATGGGTCACAGCCCATGTCACTGATGGTTGATAGAGATTCAACTTAGGAAGGTGGGTTTGGAACTGGGCCATGGTCAAAAGTTCGATTTTTTGGAGGTAGGGTAATCCTTCTGTTTTTCGACCAGCCATTTGTGGTTCCCACGTGAGGAGTTCCTGCGCAGTGCTGAAACAAGGAGGAAGGAGGAGCAAGACAGGCTGACTGTGTTGGTGACCATGAAACATGGGATTTCAACGATTTCAACTGGGTTTTATCCAACTAAACCACTGGATTTCGCCAGAAATTGGGACCAGGTGGGCCCGAGAGGAAGCAGAGTGGGCCAGCCGCCGGAGAAGTCAACGGGGCCGCGGTCCGTAGCTGCAGCGAGCTGACGATGCCTGGCGGGACTCTTCCGAAAAAAGATGCGTGGCAGTGAGAAGGGCCAACATGCCAAATCGCACAGGATGGGGCCCCCAGTCGAGCTCGCGTTCAGTTGCCTTATTTATAAGTGGCTGAATTCTATATGGTTTATGGTAGATATAACTGATATAACTACGTATAGTCATTGGGGTTTATTTCATGGTTTATAAGCCAACGTTCACATAACTATGGTGCCCCATCCTGCAACAATATTTGGATGCCTTGATTTCAGCATTTCCGGGTGAATTCTCACAATTCAGACAGCTCTATTGTTGGGATTCAACGAACTTTATGGAGATATGATGGGATATACCCTCTGGTTATTTAACAGTTCGCCATGGTATAGATAGCCCACAGAAATAGATGGTTTACCGAACTTGAAATTGGTGATTTTCTATAGCTATGTTAAATAACCAGATGGCAAATGGAATTTCAGAGGATTATGAACCACCAACAACCGCCCGTATTGGCCGAAGCCTAGCCATCTATTCCTGGGGCACCCCCACCCTTACCTCAGGTTGGCCCCCCACTGATCCTCCAGTTCTCGGAGTTTACAGTATGCAAATCTATGAGAAACCCCTCCAAAAAGGTAATCCCCACACCAACTAAGGCCTTGTGGATGGAAGTTATTAGCCCCCCATCAACCATTCGGGTTTGTCTGAAAATAGGGTATATTCCCAATGAAATAGCCATTTAATAGGGATAATGATCAGCAAAACCATTGGGTTTAGGGGTACACTATTTTCAGACAAACCCATTCTGAATGGATAATTCATCTATAAATCACCATTTATAGTGGATTTTCCCATATAATATGGTGATTTTCCATAGCTATGTTAAATTACCAGAGGGTATTAGCCCCCCATCAGCCATTCTGAATGGTTAGCTTGGGAATATGGGGGTCCATTGTGAAGCATCGCTGCCGCTGGCTCTAATGGGTTTCTAGATCCGCCGGCAGCTACCGATCAACAGTTCCAGTGACAGCGGTGTGGCTTGGCTGAAGGAGTCTGGCTTACCCTCTGCAATGTGAGGCCCCCCAGTTATAAGCTGGTTTATAAACCCCATGAATACTATAGTTATAAGTACCATAAACCATAGATATTGGAGTTATAAACCAACTTAGCTATCTTGGGGGCCTCACATTGTGGAAATCAAAGGTGGCACTGGAAAATCCCTCTATAAATGGTGATTTAATTGGGAACATCATCTACAAATGGGGATTTTTCAGTGGAAAGTTCCACCTTTGTAGCTGATTCCTGTCGAACATTGGGATTCGCCACTGAGAGTCATGAGTTGTCTCTGCCTGCATTATATTAGTGTTATAAAGCGTCCCTGTCCCACTGGTTGATGAAAATAGAGGCCTACCCTCTGGTAAACGTTTACAGTTTGCGAACTGGAACATTGTCACTTTTAATAGATAAATCAACTATTTCGACTGGGGCCATGGCTTCAATAGCTATGTAACAAATTACCAGAGGCCTAACCACCCCACAGCATTTTTCACCGTTTACGGCATCGGATCCCGGGGTGCCCTGGTGCCCAGCAATTCGCTGAGGACAAAGATGTGGGGTGGCAAAGGCACCTTGATGCCAAAACAAGCCTTGGAAAGTCAGATGCCACATGTGTAAACCAAAAAATCGCTTGTTGGAACTGAATACTTGTTGATTCTAAGACCATTGGCCAGGATTTCTTTGGTTCTAGCGTCTTTTTTGGCTCTAAACAAAAAAAAACTATACTATCATAATCAATCCATCATGGTCATCAATCATCAATCATCAATCATAGCCAATCATCAATCAATAATCAATCCATCAATCATGGACCCCCAATGTTGTTCTGTTTTTTTTTTTTGTGAGAATCTCCACTATTCCTGTGGTCGTTCTGGATCGGTTTCTGGGCGATGTTTTGGATTTCACAAGAAATGGAGGTTTTAATGGGACTATTTCTGGGAAATGACTATGGTTTTACTATGTTTTACTATGGTGATTTATGGGAAATGACTATGATGTATGAAAGATACCCTCTGGTAATTTGTTTCGGTTTGCTATTGAACATGGCCATAGAAATAGCGGATTTACCCATTAATAGCATGGTGATTTTCCATAGTTATGTGAAAGTTTACCAGAGGGTATACCACTGTCACATCTTCAACCAAAGCATTAGAAGATGATGCTGGTACCTACAAGCTTGGTCAATGCGAGTATAGTCCTATTTGTTCTGGCGATATCCTCGTCAATTTGGACCTGTTCATGTTGGATTCATACCCTGGACAGATCAGATGGGGACGGATCGAAATGCTGTTTTTCGATGGGGGATGAGTGTCCTATAAACATCCAACAAGTCCAATAAATCCCATTTACTTTGAGGTGACAACGAGTTGGAGTTTCGTTTGGCTTGGCTGAATCCATATCTGCTGGGCTTCATCCAACTGGTGGACAGATATTTTTCATGAGACGCCCACAAGACGGTGTCCCTCGAGAGATTTACCGTGAACCGTCAGAAACCCACCAGTTAACCTGGCCGTTTCATGCTATGTCCACCAGTTTCTGGTTGGTATGGAACCTTATTAACTATAGTTGTAAGTTGCAAGTACCATAAACCCTAGTGATATAAGGCCATCAGTTCACCTAGCTATTTCCAGCAACATTCGCTCTCCTAAACGGGGGCACGGGGGCACCGCCAGGCATGTGGGGTGGCAAGGGCTGCGGAGGATGCGGCAAGGGCTATGACAGCGGCAGCGGCTATGACAGCAGCGCCTTTGCTTCACGCGATCCCGGTGGGTGATATCCCATGAAAAAAACGCTCACGTTGTGTTGAATTTATATACTAATTAGCATGTAATATATATATATATATATATTAGGAATTAGAATATAAATCAATGGTGATGTAATAATATATATTGTATAATATATATATATATAATAATTGGTGAAGTAATAGTGATGAATTATTATATAAAATTAATGTAATTTATATATTAGTATTATGATATGGTGATGATACTTCTGGATTGTGGCAGATGTAACCTGCCTCTTGAGGGTTCCAAGTCCGAGGATCATCCTAGGAATCGAAAGTGGTTAGTTAAGCATAGTTTTTTCGCATCAAAATCATCAAAATGGATGGTTAAAGCCCCATGAAAATGGATAGGGCTATGGTTAACCTGCCATATTTATAGCCATATTTAGCCATATTAATTTAGTCATATTTATATTTATAGCCATATTTAGCCATATTTATAGCCATATTTAGTTGGCTGATTTAGGAGCTACCTCGATTTCAGGTTTCACCTGGAAGGGAGCCGATTTTTAGACTTAGGATCACAGCCAGGGCCACTTCTGGGGACGATCCTCCAAAGAAAAACTCCCATTTATGGATGGATTATTATTGCTTACTGTATATATATATATATAATAGAAATAATATATTATTATGTACCCTCTGGTAATGACTAACATAGCTATTGAAATTGGTCATTTATAGTTTTAATGGAAAATCCAAACATCAAATGGATGAGAAGCATTAAAATAGCACATATAAATGATCGGAATATCCATTGTCATAAAATACCATCCATTAATTATATTTTAATGATAAATGAGAACTGGGGGTTACCCCCATGGCTTTGGAAACCTCTATTTATCAACCATTGTCCCGGAGATCCTCCATGCATCGATCTATGTTGCTATGCTGGAGGATGCCCTCAGACAATTAGATGGTTGAAGGATAGAAGTGACGATCGCAAGTTCCCATCCCATCGTATAGAGACCCATGACTACAGATGAAACAACCCGGTGACAATCTCCTTAGTTATTGGTTAGATCCCCTTTTTTGCTGTTGTTGAATCTTTGTTTTCGTTTGTGCGGGCCACTACGTGGCTTGACCCACCATGTTTATTGGTTTCATCCCCACCTTTGGCGGTCTAATTCCCTCATTTGTGTGTGTAACGTATCCATTTCAGTTGGTTCAGAGTATTCCAACTTCCAGATCATCCATCATTTCTTGGTCAAGTCACCATTTTTACTTCTGAAACCAAGCCACTTTTCTTGGCTTCCGCCAAAATGGCTGAGGGTAAACCTCACTTGAATTCCCCAAAATGGTTGGCCTATCGCCCACGTCGAGGTTCTTGGGGCGGCAAAGGCACCACAGGATTCGGCGGTGGCAAAGGCTACGACGAAGGGAGCACCGCGGCGCCATTTTTCCGGTGCTGTTTGGTGATGGGGAATTCACCCAGCGAAAGCTAGTGAAAACCAGAATAAACTAGCATTACTTATTAGTGGTTATAACTTATAACTTGTAATAGATGTTAATATTGGTTATTTAACCAATAATTACTGGTTAGCTATACATTCAATAACCAGTAATAGATGGTTATATAACCAATAAGTTAGCAATAAAAATCATCTTTGAAAACCATCAATTATTGATAAGGTTATATAAGAAGATGCTTATCAAACATGAATAAACATACCAGTAGTACCGCACAAGGCGGTGGCGGAAGTTTCAAAAATAGGAAACCTATAGGAGACCTTGGTTGTTGTGAATC
>Ga0126342_10009313_pt1 | contig 17602 bp, 15 predicted proteins | sample Cyp1metagenome_FD_92528 | JGI IMG/M metagenome (GOLD analysis project Ga0126342, IMG submission 92528) | Coral microbial communities from Lord Howe Island, Old Settlement Bay, Australia - Cyphastrea 1 metagenome | ecosystem: Host-associated > Invertebrates > Cnidaria > Coral ... | reverse complement strand
TGTAATGTATGTAATGTATGTAATGTATGTAATGTATGTAATGTATGTAATGTATGTAATGTATGTAATGTATGTAATGTATGTAATGTATGTAATGTATGTATGTATGTAATGTATGTATGTTCTGTTCTGTTATGTTATGTTATGTTATGTTATGTTATGTTTTGTATGTATGTGTGTGTATGTATGTATGTATGTGTGTGTATGTGTATGTATATGTATATGTAGATTTATATGTATATGTGTATATATATATGTATATGTGTATATATATATATATGTATATGTGTATATATATATACATACATTCAGTTGTTTAGTTGATGTTAAGAGATCATTTATACACCATCTCAATCGCAGTTCTATAGATATGAATCCAGCAACTCTGAAAGCTGGAAGGAATCCCTCTATCAATCGCCTTTTTTTTGGTGATGACATCCCCATTCCTCTCAGGTTTGTCGTTCATCCCAATGGTGTCTTCCCACATTTACTTTACATTCCCCTTTCACAATCAGTCCACCGTTCCTAGAAATGAAACTAAATATGGCCTTCTTATTTGCTTTATAATTTGTTGATGTTCCCATGAAAGCCTCCATGCCTTCATTTAATAAAAATTTCCCAGCCAACATTTGGAGGGTACCAGATGGCCAGCAACCAGGTGGGCATGGTGACGATAGTCAGGAGCCAGCATATAGAAAGCCATGTTTGGGAGGCATATCCCCTGAAAGTTTAGCACTTACATGAACCTTATACATGGATATATACATATGTAGGTACATATGCATAAGTATATATCTATGTATATATTTATATATATGTACAGATATACATATAGGTATAGATATACATATATATATATATATATACAGTATTTATCTCCAACATAGGTCCCTCAAATGGCCGCTGAGGTGGTTGATACTCAGCAAAGCAAGTTTATCTCTTGGTTGTTCTGGTTTATCATTGGTAAATCACCCTTAAATCAGAGCATATAACCATACTTACAATTCGTTGAGATAGGTTTAATGTAAACAAACCACAGATCAGCATCAACCATGTCTAAAAGCAGGAATAATTCGTTAATTGCCATCATCAAATCATGTGTTTTTTTGTCTGTTACATGGGCCAGGCATTGCTGATAGAGTTTCCCCTGAGATTCCCATCAAAACCACCATCAAATTGATGCTTAAATCGCCATTTACCACTATATTCAGATTATATTTCATTGTACCACCATGATGTTCCCATCAAAAACCACCATTTTGGATGTTTCAATCACCATTGATCATTACCGTTTGATGACACCAGGCTGTTGACAGTTGCTTCATGTTGTTTCAATCCCTCCAGGAGGATGAAGAAAAGCCTGCGGCTTCAAGCTTGGGCAATGAAACCTTCCGCATTTTGGGCTCAATGAAGACGTCAGATGGGCCATGGATGGGCCATGGTTGACTAGTTGGGTCATGATGGGTCATGACAGTTATGGTATTAAATGGTTAGTATATCCCACTAATCATAATCGGTTGGTATGGGTTGATAGTCAATAGCTATTATTTTATGAGTAGCACATTCCACTTCAAAAGCGTAACATCGGTTCATTGGTTATTATAGTGTCATAAAGGTCTCGGCTTAAGGTTCCCTCGCCTAGGGTCCTACCGTGTGATCTTAACGGGCATTTGAGCCATTGCCCGTGGGCGGCGTTGCAGCTCGCCTTTTGTGTTGCAGCTGGGCTTGGGTTCAGCTGCTGGCTCCTTTAGCCTGGCACTTGTCTTCATCTTCCACCTGTTGGTGTATGTGCCGGGCAAACGCAATCTTCGTGCTCTCCATTTTGATTCTGACCAAGGTGAATTACGACCTCTCCGTCACAAAGGCGGTTTCTCCGGCGACTTCGTGCAAAAGCGAGGTTGAAGTGGTTCCTTCACAGAAAAGGGTTCCGCAGGCTTTCAGCCCCTCAACTTGCTGCTATTCGTCAGGTTCTTTCTGCACATCACAGTCAGGATTGGGTTTTCCTTGCTGCAATTCAGAGAGAAATGACGACACAGAAAGCTTTGCCGTGGAGGTGTCGCACATGTTTGAAAACACTCAAAGATCAGATGCCACGATGCGCTTGGTGTGGTCGCGGACCTATCACGACCCGCAAGAGGCTACACCTTGGAGCCATCAGCCGTCGCAACAAGGACAGGCCGAATGGGGATATACGCAGGGACAAGCTCAAGGACATGGTCATGGGCGGTCTCCGAGACGGCGTTCCAAGCGACAGAATCGAGGCAAAGGACAGCATCAGACGTATGCTGCCCCGGTGCAACAAGCTCCGATCCCTGCACCAGTTCCTCCTGCTTCCAAAGGGGATGGCAAAGGACAGACTATTGGCAAGGGACAGTTTGCCAACAATGTTCTTGTTCCACCTCCGCCTCCTCCTTTGATTGCAGCTGCTCCTTTGATGATTGCGCCTTCGACCTCCTTCCAACAAGCATCTCCTCAGGAGTCAGTTTGGGCCTCGCAGACAGGCTCACACGATGGAACAGCATTTGCTCCTGTTGCTGCTCCTCCATCAGACGCCGAAGTACGGTTGAAGTCTCTTTTGAAAGAACTCAAGAGAGCCCCGGAGGAATCTCTCACACCTGCATTGCAGGAGGAAGTGAAGAAAAATACGGCGCGAGAAGAGGAGATTGCCGCCAAAGGGTTGCACAAAGCAGTCGACAAGGTGAAGAAGGCTCGCAAGGCTGTGTCTACGGCCAATGCTGCAAGAGTCAAGCTCATGACGGACTGGCGGGTGTTCCTTCAACAGAGTGTGGTCACCTGGCAAGAGTACACCACCATGTTCCAGACACAAGAACGAGCACTTCAAGAAACCTTGAACACAGCCATCGAATCACTTGCCACTGCCAAGCGCAATTTTTGCGAGCAGTCAGAGTCCATGAAGGAAGCGGATGCACAAGAGATCTCAGACGAAGAACGAGATCAGAACGAGCCCGACATCAACATGCAGTCGGAGAACTCCAAGAGACTTCACGAAGTCTTGGCGTCTGTGGTCACAAGCCTCCAGGATCTCTCCGAAAAGGCCGAGCAGGAGGAGCAGAAAGCCAAGAGGCAACGCAAAGCGACCGAACCAACAGAAGAAGATGGTGGAGACCAGTTGAGTTCTGCTTTGCCCTCTATGCAGCCTTTTGGAGTGCCCGGCAGCAAGTGACAGACATGTACTTCTGCCCAGGGCAACCATTTTCGTTTGCGTCCACCGTTCAGATGAATTGGATGCATTCGATTGTTGATGATCCAGCGTTTCAAGCTCCTTGGACGGCTCTTGACGGTGCCACTCACATGGCCCATGAGGTTGAGACCTCTGCGGCCTTGCGGATCGAAACCTTGCAGTTTGGCAGATCGCACAGTTGTCACCGCAGGGTTCGCTTTGAAGATGAGGTCCAACTTCGATTGGATCATGATGAATCGCAACGGAGTTTTGCCTTTGCAGTTTCCGAAGGTGCCCTTCAACGTTGGTCACCGAAACCTTGGGCATTGGATCCCAAAGACAATGCTTATTTTCATTCACACATTGACTTTCATGCTGATCCACAGTCTTCGGCTATGTTGATCTCGAAAGCTTGTGACATTGACATTGACTCCATTTCATTTATGCAGTTGAACGTACCACAGCAGACCTGCCGCAATGAGCTTCCAGGTCCGGCGTGGCTGTCGATCGCTGCGCACAATGTTGAAGCTCGTGCTTTTCAAGCTCCTTTGAGAAACCCTCCCCCTGAGCAACCTGACGATGTTTTGCCTGGTGGAGATGTTGACATTGATCCCTCTTCGACGAGTTCTTCGTCACATATTTCACAATTCGTTTGCCTCTTTCATTTGCAAGATCCTCCGGTATTTGGGCGTATTGACTGGACGGACTACCATGTCATGATGCATGAGGCTGCGTTATTGTTGAATATTGATGACGATGCTTTGCTTGGACTTGTGGATATTGCCCATCCTCTTGGTGATTTGCCGCAAGATGTCACGCCTTTGATTGCCCATATTGCAGGTGACCTTGACCCAGGCGAGCCACGCTCTCTTGGCATTGCCGACATTGAGATACATGCCAATGTTCATGAAGGTCATTATTTCACTGCTCCAGTCGTTGACCGAGCGGTCTATGCATTTCCCATTACCACCGATCGACGTGGGATTTTTCAGACAGTCGATGTCGAGACGTATTGCCGCCTTGAAAACCATCGCTGCCTTCTCTATCACAATGGCAAGGCAGTCGTAACCCATGGCAATCCAAGATTGGAGCTTCGCCCAGGTGATTATTTGCGGATCGTGATCCCGCACCCAGAATCCTGTGGATGGTCTACGCAACGTCTTCTGCAATTCTATCGGCAACTTGATGATGCTGATGAACATCAATCTTCAAGATCCTCCCCGCGTTCAGGATACTCCCCCAGCCTGGTGCCATCTGAGGAGTTACGAGCTCATCTAGGATTGGACGACCCTGACCATTTTGCACTTCTTCAGACTTCGACGATGATGACATGCGATTCCTCTCCTTGCTCATCAGAAGTTGCGATGATCAATGCCCCAGTGAAGCCTGCAACCGGGGCACATGAACATGTTCGTCTCAAGTCTACTTCTGCACCTCATGCACCTCATGAAATGCTGTCAAGATGTGATGGTGTTCATTGCGGTGACCAATGGAGTTTTACAGAAGAGTTCCTGCGTGCAGTGAGATTGATGCAGGACACTGTAGACAACATTCATACTCAGGTTGACGATGCCAAGGACATCCAGGGCTTTGCTCCATGGGTTCAAGAGATTCACCATGCATGGTCACGATTGGCAACCTTGGGGCCCGGCGGTGCAGAAATGTTAGGCCGATTAGAAACCTGGTTCACTGATCACTATGCCTATCAGAGATGTTACAATTCAAGGGTAGCAATTCTGGGCCCAGACTTTGAAAACTGGGAAATGCAGATCAAGCGCCTTTGGAGGGAAAGGCTTCTTCCTGAAGCTCCTATTGAATTCCACCTCATTTATCCGCCCCCTGATGATCGAGCTGAACAAACTATCGGGCAGCTGATGATTGTGCAGCGTCCTGCTGCCTTCCAGCGGTCAGTACTTGTTTCAGTTCATGATTCAGCTTACGATCAAGGACGGGCGCATTCGTTGGCCATTGTATTGGGTGACAGGGTGGACATCCAGTCTGTGCAAACGATGCTGGAAGCCAATGAGGATTGTCCGCCAGAGGTTCCACAGAACCTATGTACTCTGTTCTTCGGAACTAGGCAGTTTCAGCCACATGAACGGGCCTTTGCCAGACATGGTCATGCGTTCCGTTTTCTCATTCATCGGCGACTCCCTCATTCACTTGCTGGTCTTGCGAACCTGGATGATCCGGAGTTGAGACAGCATTTGCAACTATTGATTGGGAGTGACCCGTCCAGTCCTCGTCATGAGCTGGCGCTGACGGCTCCTGAATGGTTTCATGCTCTACAAACGGCACTTCAACGAACTGGCATGCACTGAACGAGAGGACGAAGGGCCTGTCGCTTATGTCACCACATGGCTTGTGAATGGACATCGTTTCCCACGCTGCCAGCTTTCTCGAGTCGTACGACTTCGCTCTGATGGCGCTGCTTGGCAACGATCACTCACAGATGCATGGCGTGATCGACTTGATTTACGACTTCGAGTGAACTTTTTCTGGATTGATCCGGTGCCTTCGAATCCAGTCACACAGCATGTCATCGGCCACATCATCATTGTCCAAGAACCGCGCCCGGAGCACGCAGCTGTTCTCCTGACAGGCATTGCACATGTGGCACATCAAGATGACATTTTTCATTGTGCTATGCACCTTCCAGAACGGCAGACAGCTCAAGCCATTGTTGATCTTTTGCCAGTCCCTTCGCATCTACGTGAATTCCCTTATATTATTCACATTGGCACTGAAGTTATTGAATCGCAGTCGTCCCGGAGGCTGGAATCTGGGGACAACTTCATCATCCATATTCAGGTCAATGTCCCGTTTCGAGATGAGCCGCGATTCAGTGATGCTGCCAGTAGCAACAGCTTGATCCAACTCCATGGTTCACGGTTGTCATTGACGTCAGTCGCAGTTGAAGACGAGGATCTCTCAATTGATGATGGCGATCCTCCGCCCAGCTATCTTACGTTGGCGGACAAGATTGACGCCCCTGTTTGGACTTCTGTTGATTGTGCTTCAGTTGCAGCGTTGCGGACTTCACTTCTCAATTTTGGCCTTCCACATGCCCAGTTTGATTTGGCCTCGGTGAAGTGCCCCCCTTCCACATGCTCTGCCCTTGCCGATATGCCATGGTGGACTATCGAAGCTCCTTGTGCGTTTGAGTTCTATACCGATGGGGCATTTCGACGGCAAAAAGGCAGTGCAGCAGCAGGCGTGGTTTTGATAGTCACAACCACTGAGGGGCAACGTTTTGGTGGCTTTCATACATGCCTTTGCTACTCTACATCATCAGCACCAAGGGCTGAAACTTCCGCAATGATCACAGCAATTTTCTGGGCTTGTCATTTGGCCAGTACATTTGGTTTCCAGCGGGCTCATTTTGGATTCTTCTTTGACAATTTATATGCGGGAGCGGCAGCACAAGGAAGGTGTGCTTCTTTGCTCAACTCAGATATTGCGATCGTTCTGCGGTCGTTGTCCGTGTGGCTTGAACAACTTGCTGCTCATCCCATACGATGGAATCATGTGAAAGGACACTCAAATCATCCTTGGAATGACCTTGCAGATGCGGTCGCCTATGGAGTTCTTGCACATGGCCTCACAACATTTGATTTGACTTCCTTGATTGACTGTTGCACCTGTGCTGGTACAGATGATACCACACTACAATGGCTTTGGCTCTTTGAGAAATCCATTCGAGGTCATGCGGACGCTCCGGTGCTGCAGAATTTTCAATGGAAGTTTAATGTGAATGCACCGTTTGCACATGATCCCAAAGTCGCTCTGCAACCTTTCATGCTTCGCAGTGAACGGTTTCTTGATGGTGGTGTTGACTCTGAGTTTATTCATCTACGAGTTGCAACCGCCAATGTGCTGACGCTTTTTCCTCAACATGACCATGCAGCTTCATTTCTTGGAGCACGTGCCGAACATCTTGCCGCTCAGTTCCGAACTGCCGGTATTCACTGCATTGGTCTTCAAGAAACCAGATGTGGTCTCTCAGGGCATTCTGTGTTTGGACCATTCCATGTGTTATCTGCCAGTGCCACTTCACGTGGACATGGAGGCGTCCAGCTGTGGATTGCAAAAGACATTACCATTGGTGATTCTACTTTGCATATTTCTCATGAGCATTTGCGCATTATGCATGCCGATGATCGACGGCTTCTTGTTCGATTGCATCATCCACAAATTGCCCTTTTCTTTCTTGTCCTTCATGCCCCTTGTAGTGATGATGAACATGAGATTTCGCAATGGTGGGCCCACACCAACGCAGCCATTCCCAACAGCTGCAAATCATGGACATGGGTCACCCTATGTGATGCGAATGGGCGTGTTGGGTCGGTCCCATCCAGCGCAATTAGCTCTTTTGGAGCTGATGATGAGAATATGCGCGGTGCTGCGTTTCATGATTGGTTAGTGTTGCACAATCTCTTCCTTCCTCAGACCTTTGATGATCTGCACCACGGACCTCATGTCACATGGACACATGCCGAAGGAGCTCAAGCACGACTTGATTACATTGGACTTTCTGACAATGTTGATCATTCTTGTGTGCAAACATGGATTAGTGATGAGGTTGACCTTTCAATTGCTCGCCCTGACCACTCCTGCGTATGTGCAGACATCTGGCTGGCACTATCCAAACGCAGGAAATTTGATCCCGACATTGTGCTTGATGATGACGCCCACCTGGAAATGCGACGTCCACACTCATGCAGCCAAACTTCAACAGCATTTCAAGCGACAACTGCAACCGCCTGTTCAAAAAGTCTGTCGTAAGCAGCATCTCTCCAGTGACACACTTGTGCTTATTGCACGCAAGAAACGTGCCTTTCGCGCAGTTCGTCATGCTCAAGCTGATGCTCGACTCCAACGTCTACGCATTTGTTTTGCAGCCTGGCACTCTGCACATTCAGAGGATGCCTGCTTTATCAGCACCTTCAAAACCGACTTGCGGCTTGCTATTGTTCGTGAAGATTACCGTATTATCTCTCTTCATGTTTGTGCGGCAGTTCGAGCTGATGACAGGCGATTCTTTGACGATTTGGCCTTGCACACTGGACAAACCGCTGAACGTGGATTCCACCGAATTTGGGATGCAATCAAACCTTTGCTACCCCGAGCCAAGAACAAGCGCAAGAGCAATATCCGGAGCACTGGACCGTCAACTCAGCAGCAAGCTGACCATTTTTGTCATCTTGAAGCAGGTGTCGCTGTGGACTTTCCTCATTTCATTCAAGAATGCCATCGCACGCAAGCTGATCGTGTGGATGAGCAACCTTTGACAATGTCCCTCGCACAACTGCCTTCCCGACTCCATGTCGAGGACAAGATCCAGCAACTTTCCATCAACAAGGCTCCAGGCATTGATGGTATTGCCTCGGAATGGCTGCGTGATGCTGGTCCAGACATTGCGGAACCAATTTTGCAGTTATTCCTAAAGATGTGGCTGACTGGTTCTGAACCAGTTCAATTTAAGGGCGGATTGTTGCATTGTATAGCGAAGAAAACAGGGAGCCGTGATGTAGCCAACATGCGGGGTATCATGATCATTGACATCCTTGGGAAACTGGCGCGCTCCCTGTTGCGACAACGCTTCCTTTCAGCAGTCCTTCGCTGGCGACGTCCTCTACAGATTGGAGGCTTCCCCAGATGTACTACCCTTTTTGCCACACAATTTCTCAAATCATTTAATGCCAAAGCCAGAGAATGCAAGCTCTCATCAGCAGTGCTTTTTCTTGATGTCAAGAGCGCCTTCCACTGCCTCATCAGACAAGTTCTTTTTGGACTGCGTGATGGTCTCCCAGAGCATTTACATACGATCCTCCAAGAACAAGGCTGTGATGTTGACCAGCTCCTGAATGCTATTGACCAAACTTCCAATCGGTTCCATCAAGATGTTCCTCTTGCAGACAGACGGCTTTTACATGATGCACATGAATTTACATGGTTTGGTTTGGCGGGCACCAATGAAGCATTTTGCACTGCAAGGGGAAGCCGCCCTGGTTCTCCTCTTGCTGATATAGCATTTAATGCACTCATGACTCATGTTCTTGAAGCCCTTGATGAATGCCTGGCGGGCGTTGGACCTTTGCAGGCAGGTTTCCTGTCGCTAGGACTGAAGGCGCCTCCGGTCGCTTGGGTCGATGACGTTGCCATTCCTATTGTGGTATCGCATGGGACTGCACTTGAATCCACTATTGATCAAATTGTGCAAGTCACACATCATGCCTTTCTTCGTTTCGGCCTTGAATTGAACTACAAAGCCAAGAAGACTGAAGTGCTTGTTTCCTTTCGGGCACTTGATGCCCCCAAGCTCCGACACTCCCTCTTTGTCGAGCGTTTGGGACATTTGGATATTCCTTCACTTCAGTTGCATCTCAAATGTCTGGCTTCCTATGAACATTTGGGCACTATGTTTGCTGCGGATTGCACCTTGCAACGCGACATCGCCCACCGGAAAATGAAGGCCACTCAAGCTTTTCGCCTGGTCGGGAAATCCATCTTGAAGAATCGACATATCGATGCAGCCACTCGATTGAAGTTGTTTGAAAGTCTCATTATTCCTGTGCTGATGCACGGAGCTGGGAATTGGGACTTGTTGCCTACGCGCTCTTTTCAAGGGCTTCATGCACGCATCATGAGTTGGCAACGCATCATTATCAATGATGGATGCTGGACTGACAACCAGCACACTGATTTTGAGCTTCAATGCCGTTGGAAGCTTCCTCCTTTGGCGCTTAGACTTGCCAAAGCAAGGCTTCTTCATGCATTTCATTGCTTTACTGAGGGTCCACAGATCTTGGTTGACTTTGTTACTTCCATTGCTCATCTACCTCAAGGATGGTTTGCAGGATTGCGACAAGCCCTTCGATGGCTCGCTGACATGGACGCAGACTTTTGTCCTGTTGAGCTTGCAACTGCATCCCCTGAACGTATTTTGAGTTGGTTTGTTTCGACCAAGAGCTCTGGACCATCCACGGTTAAGAGGCTTTTCCAACGTTGTATCATGCAATTTCATGTTGTTGGAGATGTGGTTGCCCTTCACAAGCAGCTCCGGGAAACGTTGCAGCATGGAGGAATCACTTTTGTCAACACTGACATTGCGCCCTCGCATCCTCATGATCAGCTGTTTTCTTGTGAATGGTGTGCTATGCAGTTTGATTCTTCCCAAAAACTACAAGCTCATTTGTGGACAGCTCATCAGATTATTTCTGAGGAACGTCGATTTGTTTTCTCAGATACATGTTTGGCTTGTCACAAATGTTTCTGGACTGCAGCGCGCCTTCAACAGCATTTGCGGCTCTCACGACAGACTCCTGGAGGATGCTATGAGCAATTGACATGGAGATATGCTCCGTTGAACGACCAGTGTGTGGTCAATGTGCCAGCTGACCTACGCGGTTTCCAACGACTCCCGGCTCAAGTTGTTCCCATGCCGCAGACATCGGTGCATGAATATCAGATCGCTACGCGTGTTGATGCCGAACAGATGTTGCAGCGAGCTTGGGATGATGAAGGTTTTCCACCTTGCCTACCTGAGCATGTGAGAAATGAGATTATCGTGCAAGCCGACACGATCATGAAAGCATGGCAACCGTTTCCTCGTCCAGATTATGATGGATTGATTTTTCACTTGACTTCTCTGGCTTGGGACTCAGATCGTGAATGGGCTCTGTTTTTGTGGTGCCGTGAACATCTCAGATTTCAACGTTTTGATCATTTACCACAGATGATTTTCCAGCGTGCCAAGACGGAAATCCAGACGATTGTCTTCGATTCGCCCATTGGGCGCTTGCTTGCGTGGCATTTTCGGATCTCCACAGCATTTCATCCAAAAGTCACGCCTGCTGATGAGCATATTGAGGCTGCGGTTCGTGACCTTGAACCCCTGCTCAACCCTGTCAGGTACCAACGGTCGTGTCTGCAGCATGTGCTCCATCCTATTGCCACCTCTTCTTCATGTCCTTTGGTGCCAGTACATGTTGTTGATGGGCAACCTACTATTTGGGTGCTTCACCTATTTAGCGGTCGCAGACGACGTGGGGATTGTCATTTTTGGAGTGAGTGTTGCACAGGAGTTCTACCAGGATATGTCATTCGCATTCTTTCCGTGGATACAGCGATTCATGGGGTTCATGGCAATCTTGATCGTGGACCTGTTTTCATGCGTTTGCTACGTATCATCCGCAAGGGCTTCTTTGCGGCTGGGCTCACAGGGCCACCCTGCGAGACGTTCAGTGCGGCGCGACATTTGAAGCTTGAAGGCAGACAGCCTCGACCCCTACGGTCAGCAGAGCTCCCTTGGCTTCTTGAAAATCGTGGTCTACGTGAACTCTTTCAAACCATGATTGGCTCACGACTGCTTCTTCATTCCTACATTGCTGAAGCTGAACTGGTTCTTGCGGGTGCTGGCACTATCATGGAACACCCGACTGAGCCGCCAGATGAACAAAAGGTATCGACGTGGAGGTTGCCTTGTCATGAGGAATGGATGATGCACCTTCCAGATGCCTTTCGACATCGTATTGAGCAATGGAGATTTGGAGCGGTCGGCGTGAAGCCAACCACATTGAGAGCGATCCACTTGGGGCCTCCCGCTCTGGTTGCTGGTGTGCTACATGACCAGAGTGACCCTTTAGCAATTCGTCCGCACACATCGCTTTGTGGCCGGGACCAAGATGGATCCTTTAGGACTGCAGCGGCTAAGGAATACCCGCCGCGACTTTGTAGAGCTCTCATCATTGCCACGCTGACCGGCATTCGGCACAGGCTGAGTCAGCATGGCTCTGTGAATGCTCAGAGCCTGACCCATGACGAACAGACATGGGTCACTAATTTGCATGCAGCTGCAACAGAAGCCAACCTTTCTGGGAAATACCTCCCTGATTTTCAAGGTTAGGCAATTGGGTGCATGAAACGCACGAGCTGGACTCAGATGCGAGAGAATGGAAAAATTATAGTGTCATATAGTGGCTTGTACTGGCCATCAGAATATGTGCTGGCCAACCAGTACATGTAATGACCAACCAGTTAATACTGATTAACAGGATGAATGGGTCAGCTATTCAATCCCCCGTTCATTGGTTATATCCCCATACTAACTGGTAGTGAACTGGTTCATAGCTAGTCCATTCACCAGTTAATCCCCTTTTTAACTGGCTTCTCATGCGTAGAACCCAGCGATTGAACTTGGCTCTGTGGTCCATCTGGATGGGATGCTACAATGATTGTTGTCCAGTGATAAAGCAAAATGGTGGCTTCTTAAAATGTGGATCCGAAAAACCAAATGGTGTTTTAATACTAAAATGGTCTAAGTTTGGATGATTTAGGGCATCCCATTTTAGGAAACATCCATATTTGGTAGTTGCCAGGGTACCCATTTCACTCTTGGGATATATTGAGGAAATAAACGGAGTTTGCCAAGATATTAGGGAGCATGGTAACACCAGATTGATAAGCTCCCAATCTACGCCATCCACAGTATCACATTCCATGTATAATGTGTTTTGTTGTCGCTGCGGGTTCCCTAGGAAACTGGTGGTTGAATGCCCGAATAAACACAGCCCCGAAACCCAACTCCAGGTACACCCTGCAATACCTGTAATATCAATCCTGGATTTATAAACCATGGTTTATTAATTCTCAGGGTCCCTCCAAATTAGTGATGATATATGACAATATGAATCAATCTGATATTTAATTGGTACCCCCAAATTAAGCAGTCTAGAGTGTTATTAATCCAGGGTTGACACTAATATCAATCCTGGATCGTATGTTGATGTGGCGAATGCCATCCATGATTGGGAAATTCCATACCATCCAAGCTTGGGATTCGCCCTTTGGCAATGTGGCAATGGAAAGGTCCATGGATGATGTGAAGATTCTCAGATACTTTCCCGTGTGTATATGAAGATATACGAATTCCACAAGTATGGCAGGTCATATCGAATTCCATTCCAATCTGAGTTTATACAGAACTCAATACCAAAAACTTACTTTTTCAGTACCCTTCAGCAACCTGAAGGTCAAACATGGATCGTTTTCCCCTTGAGACCACCGTAAGAATGCCAGCGGAAAGGAATGATACCCGGCCTGGTAAACAAAGAGTTTGCGAACTTGAAAATTGCTTAAAAAAATAGTGGAAGTTCCCATTAGAGATTGTGATTTTCCATAGTTTTTTGTATGTTTACCAGAGGGTAAAGGGCTTTCAACACTGTGTCACTCTTTGGATCTAGGTCCACACTGCCAGCCCACAAAAAACAACAACTAGGAATGGGTTGAATACCTGTCCCTTTGTGCAAATATGAAACACCCCGATTCTTTGGTCTGAAATATGTGTAAATCACCCACATCCACTATCGTTTTTGGGGACTGTTTGAAGTCATTACTAGCTACATATTTCCTATTATAGCAATATCCCATTAGTTCATAGCTATACATCCGAATACCAAATATTAATGGTTGGTTAGTGAAAAAAAAACGTGATAACATATTAGTCCCCAGTATCCTTCTAATAATCCTATTTAATCCCTATTGTTGATGGTTAATAACCCATGATAGCCCTTACAACAATAATTCCCATTGTTGTTGGGACAACTACCCACCCACAGTGTCCATTAAATTGTACCGCCCTAGACTTGACAGAAAATATCCAACATTTTTGGTGAAAAAAATAAAGGCGTCCCAAATTAGATACTACTAGGTTGCATGTCTTTTTGGATTGAATCCTAATTTGTCATGGCTAAATCCGAGTTTAGCTCCTTAAAATCCGAATGTTTGCTGGTTAGAACCCCATTGTTCATTGGTAAAATCTCTACTTGTTCATTTGTTTTCTCATCATTAAACCATCATTTCAGTCTTGAATCTCGACTTTTTCATGGGTTTCTCACCATCAAACCAGCATTTTCTCGTGGTTTCTGATGGTTAAACCACCCTTTTTTGCCATAAAAAAAACATCGCCGGGATCTTTTCCCTAGGCCGCTACTACAGCGAGCAAGGCATCGCCCCTGAGACCCTGTGGCAAAGCGCTTACGAGGCGCACTCTAGAGGTTTGAGCAGCAACAGTGTTATTGCCATCATAAGTTGATTATTACCACACTAACAATTATTAGTTGTTGACCATCATAGTTAGTTATAACATGATTAGCTGATTATTAGCCACAATAACGTAATAACATTATAATTAGTGTTATGATTTGTCTATGTGCCAGCTATTCAATAGACTAACATAGCTATGGAAAATCACCATGATTAATAGGTAAATCAATGATAAATGGACCATTTTCAACAGCTATGTTAAATTACCAGAGGGTATTGCCATCATAAGTTGATATGGTTATTACCACCATTTAACCATAATTGGTTTAGCACTCATAATGGTGGCGGTTAAGAACCATCAGAATTCGTTAACCGCCATCATTTAGCACTATCATTGCAACTAAATGATGGTTAAACCAACTGGGGTTAATGATCATATAGCTTATAAGGCTAATGAATAGGGAGACAAATGGCAGTTTCATGGGATTTTATAGTGATCCATTGGGATCTTTAGATTTGAATGAAGTATTTATTGGGCATGAATGGGATAAATGGTGGGCTTATGGTGGGTTAATAGGGGTTTCTGATCGATTGGGATTTTATAGTGGTTTATGGGGATATGAATGGGATAAATGGTGGGATTTCATCAACTGAATCATAACCCCCCTTGCAGTACCAGTTATCTGCCAGTTGAATTTGGAGAAAAGCAAGCCCTATTTTTCGCTGGCACCTGGATGTGCATCCAAAAAAAATATGTTGGGGGATAAGTGCACCATGACTGGGTGATAGTATGATTATGCAGAGCTAGTCTCTATGTCATCACTGGCCATTTCAGGAACCGATTGATTGGAGGTACCTACCATATATAAGGCCTACATAAGGCCTATGTAAGGGAATATCCCAAAATATGGCCCAAAATATGGTACTAACGTACCTCCATTTTAGGATCCCGGAGATCTCCCATTGATGTCATGGTTGTTTCATGGAGGTCAAATCCCCGCAGCGAAAGCTCGGAAGATCATCCCCCAGTCATCACCATTTTAATAGGTGGTATGGTTATCATTTTGGAATGGGTGATGTATGACATTGTAAAAAACCCACCTTTTTTTCGGATTCCCTGTATATTGGGATGGGATGACCATGCGTCATTTCATCCCGCATGACTTCACTGGCTCGCCAGGTGCTGAAAACGCCGCTGCCATTGGTTCTACGGGCCACGGGTCATCCGCTCGTACCTTGGCGGGGAAGTGATCAGCCAGTGGCTTTTTTCCCAGTGAATATCAACTATGGGATATAATGATATTTGGGTTTGTTTGCACATTGGGAAATATATATTGACATTTGACATTTCACGGATATATTTGGGTTTGTTTTCCCATTGGCAATATATATTTCCCAGGATATATTGCCTGCTTACTATGATATTTGGGTTTGTTTGAAAATTGTGTATACTCCCCAACTCCCGACACGTGGGTCATGATGAGCCATTATGGGACATGGACTATATAACCTCTTTATTATGATGTGCGATGTTGCTTGAGAATGTTGTAGAACCCCCCAGGTAATGCCTCTTTGTTTATTGAAAGAATGATGCTACACCATCATTTGTGGTAAATTGGAGTTTCTTAGAATTGGGGTAGCCTAAGATCACGTGCTTCCCATTATTGAAAATGATTTATTTATCATGATAACTTTGGGTGTTGCCATGGTGTTTCGGGAATACCCTTAAATGAGTTGTTAGCCACTTGACTCCACATCCAAGTACTAGCAAGACAATTGTCGAAACAAGAGGCAGAGGAAAATCATCTTAAAATCCTGGTGTTTTCTTCGCATGCCATAACTTTTTTGCGATTTCCCTCTCCCCAAATCTGAACCGCTTACCAGAATTTCAGTGTTTTCACGATGGTTTACCCGGTGAATCCGCGTGATCTTTTAAGCATCCTAACTCTCGTTGTGTTCGTTGTGTCCATATGGAAAAACATCATGTGGAAACTCCACCATTGATCATCTTCCTTGGGGAAAACCAGCACTTTCCCATAGCATTTTGTCGGGTTTGGATACGGTGGCAAGCCACGAGTGTCCATTTGACGTGTGACTCGTGGAGTTTTTGATCAGCCCGGCCGGCCCGGTGCTAGAACGGATTTTTGTTCCAAAGGCCTATAGGGGCAACTTGAACAGTTGGATGATGAGCTGCTGGATATGGGACAACGCCGGCTGAATGCCTGATGGTTTGCCATTTACAGCCGTTTGGCGTATCATTGAGGGTACAAGGTGGTGCCCCAGGTCGTTTGCTAAGTTGGCTTTGAACTGGCTGAACTGTTGGGTTTACAGTGATTATAAATATAGTTACGGCAAGACCCTATGGTTTGCCCGGAAGATTAGAACGGTGTTCGAACATTCTCCTTCGACATGCTCAAATACCTGCGCAAGGCCAGTGTTTTGGTATTTCCCAGACGAAACCTAAACCCTAAATTCTAAATCCTAAAACGCCAAACCCTAAAACCCTAAACTCTGAAACCCGAAAACCCTAAACCCTGAAAACTTTGAATCCTAAACCAGAAAACACTGGGTATCTGCTGAATTTTCTGCAATCTATCTTATCATGTTCAACAACAAGGCATCCTCCATGTTGCATTCGGGCAAACCACAGGGTCTGTGCGTATAGTTAGATGCGTGAGCATAAAGCAACGAACATACCTAGCAGGTTCAAATCCAATTGAATCCCATTAAATCCCCTTATTATTATATATATATCCCATTTCCAATGCTTAAATCCCTAGATTTTGCACCACAAGCATGGTTCGGGCTTTGTCGCAGCTAAGTCGACATCAGGCCGCGGAGTGTGAGCAGCGACTCGCTGAGTGCGGCCCTTGGCGCTGGGGATTTTGGATGTGGATTCTGGGTTTAACAGTTAGGATCACATTAATCATAATCTGGTTGGTGGTTTGGAACATGGATTTCATTTTTCCATTTCATATATGGCATAATCCTTCCCAATTGACTTTCATATTTTTCAGAGGGGTAGGTATACCACCAACCAGTAGTGGTACTGATGTATTAAATTGTATGAATAATCAATCAATAAGTGATAATGTAATGATGATTTAAGCTTAATGATGATTTAAATTAAATTGTATGAATAGTAATGAACTACAATAATCAATTATACTGCAATCTCATTCGTGGTTAATGTAGTGATCATCTTTAGGGTCAGGTGCAACAGATCTTGGCGTACGGGATCACAGATGTTGGAAAATCATGGGTAGATATCAGAAGCCAAAATTGTTTCCAAAATATCAACAATGGATCAATGGGATTGCTGATCTCATGGAAAACAATTTTGAAATCGATTAATGGTGATTTAATGGTGATTTA
>Ga0126342_10009312_pt1 | contig 17603 bp, 15 predicted proteins | sample Cyp1metagenome_FD_92528 | JGI IMG/M metagenome (GOLD analysis project Ga0126342, IMG submission 92528) | Coral microbial communities from Lord Howe Island, Old Settlement Bay, Australia - Cyphastrea 1 metagenome | ecosystem: Host-associated > Invertebrates > Cnidaria > Coral ... | reverse complement strand
CAGCGAACACTGTGGATCGCGAGTCGCAGTTGAGCAGGAGGACGAGGAGGACAACGAGACGAGGAGGACAACGAGAGGAGGAGGACAACGAGAGGAGGAGGACGACGAGAGGAGGAGGAGGAGCAGGCAACTTAGATAAAATCTAACAACCCTCACCTGGCAGGTGGGGAACAAAAACACGGGCGTTATGTCCATGGAAAACATGACATGTCGATGCGACATGGCATGCCTCAGGTGATCCAAGCAGCTCCCGCATGGATGGCTGGAGCTACCTGTTATCCCTTGTGGTCATTTGCATGGGCACGCATGAAATCAGCCTACAAAAGCCGTCATCATATGACCCAAATATATATATATATATATCCACATATTTTTGGTCATGAAATTTGCTGCGTTCCCAACCATTTCCCATCCATCTCCCAATATCCCATCCCAGTGGCCACAAAACAGCCGTCCAGCCTCATATTCAGCCGCAGAGTTCATCACGAAGTCTGCTCCATTTTGATGAGGGAAAATCCAAACGCCCTCCGCACAACCCGCAGTTTTGTGATGATGAAAATATGAGTTTTGTGCCCTGAGAAAACCGTCAATGCCACAACTTCCGCGTTTTTTTCGTTGCCAACAATGGAAAAAATGGTGGCATTTATTCTCTATAGACTCTATGTTAGGTTAGGCAAGTTTAGCTGGATGGTGGTCAAGCTAAGCTAATAAGTGGGAAAATGGGGAGATGCAATTGATTTTTGTTGGACATATGACAAGGAAACGACCAACGGGATATGAAACACGGCTTTAAATTGGTGCACATGTTGGTGGAAACTCAATGATTGTTACTCACCCCCCCCATTTTGTTGGTTCAGCCACAAGGTATTGATGGTTATACAAATATGTATATATATACTGGTTGGTGGTTGACCTACCCCTCTGAAAAATATGAAAGTCAGTTGGGATTGCTATTCCCAACATATGGAAAAACATGTTCCAAACCACCAACCAGTATATATATTACAAAAAAAACTATTGGTTGGGTCCGGTATTTCCATGTATTTCCCTGCCGATTCCCATCTCAAAGGCTGGATCCCATTTGGTGAAGGCGCTGGCCTCTCCCTTTCTGACATTGTCCCACATGCCAAGGGTACGTGCCTCGTCGACTAAGGAAAGAGTTGACAGGGATGGCTGGATAACATTTATCTATATGTATTATAGTGGGGGTCTCCAAAGAGTTGCTGAGTTACTAGTGTAAAAAAAACATACGTTCTCTCCAACAGTTTGTGTTTATAGATGATCATAAAGAACACGCAACAGTAACCACAAAAAGAAGAACGCCACTATGACTATGATAAATGCCTGAAGAATCTCAAATATTTGCTTGTCTGCTTGTCTAAAACGACACTGGCCGATACCACACCTAACCATGCCATAGATGCAGCATGATAGAACTCACTTCCATTACAACATGCGTTTGCCCGCACATAAGGCACCCCCGAATGTGATGCCTTATGATAACATATAATTATATTAATCACCAACTTATAAGGGACCAATGATTATATAATTATTAATAGTTATATATATAATTATATATATATATATAATTATATAAATATATAATTATAATTATATATATCACCACCATTTTACCATTTTAACACATCAAATACCGTGGTACCCCCATTCATTTGATGAACATACCGCGCATCGCGAAGAAAATTCCCATGGTCTCCCCATGGTGTCGCCGCGGAACTGCTGAGTTCCCCCGGAAGAGATAGTCGCGGCACATCCGCCGCAGCAAGCGATGGTCCGTAGTCTTGACCTTGTGGAGTTCCATGGGAAACATCGAAGGCTTCAGTTGCCATAAATCACATGATATTAGCTAGATAATGGATATATGATATATGATGATATGTCATAGTAATCATCATTTCTGGTGGGTGTATATATATATATAAATGGATATATATATATATACATATACTGGTTGGTGGTTTCAACCCCTCTGAAAAATATGAAAGTCAGTTGTGATTATTGTTCCCAAATATATGGAAAAAACCATATGCGAACCATGGTGCTGGAATACTTACCGCTCTATTAAGCCCTTGCCACCTCTTACCATTTTGATTTTGGTGATGATACTTTTTTAAATCTCAGCAAAGATCCAAAAAACACAAACTATGAAGATCAAAATTTTCCACAAATAGAGGGTGATGATTTTTCTTTTTATGCTGCTTAGAAAAATGTCAAGAAACAAAAATGTGAAGATCAAAATTTACCACATGTCACAAATCATTTTAAAAGATAAGATAGGTGGGAGATCTTGTCACATTTTTCCAATGGGATGCTGTAAGAGTGTCCAGTATGATTCAAAAGGTTGCTGTTCAAACAACATGTTGTTTTTGATGTTGGTTTTGGTGATGGGTTTTCTATTTGTGATTCTTGGAAAAAATCAAGAAACGAACCTGCGAAGATCAACATTTACCACATGTCACAAGTCATTCCAAAAGATAGGTGGGGAATCTGTTCACATTTTTTCGAACATGGGATGCTGTAAAAGTGTCCACTATGATTCAAAAGGGTGCTGTTCAAACAACATTGTGTTTTGATGTTTTTCCTCCATTATTCAAAAGTAATATCATACAATGTGCAAAGCAATTTTTTTGATGTAAGTCCCAGGCCCGTGCAAAAAAAACATCTATCATAGTTCATATTGCAGCGCCCTTTTTTTTTATTCTTCCGGATGCTGTAGAAGTATCCATTTTGTTTGTCTGGCGCTGATGTACATAATAGGTAACTACGGAGTTTTAAAGTCATTTGTGGTTGCCTCTTTTCAACCTGCCACCACAGTGATGCTGCAGCCCATATCGGACAGACTCAGAAGTTGAAGGAGGGGGGGTCAGGGCGACCAAACAAATACAGTAAGGCAAAAACAATCAATCAGATTCAATTCAATGGGTATTTCTATGTTTGATTTCGTTGTTTCCTGCTGACCTGCAGCCTTCAAGCCATGTGTGCTTTGGACCGCATCTCAATTGCAACTTGTGCTGGCAATGAGAACTTATCGCTGCATCTTGCTATTGCTGCTGTAAAAGTGGCTTCCAAATTGAAAACAGTTTCCACAGCTTGCTACCGCTGTAAAAGTGGCTTCCAAAAATTTGGCCAAACAATTATATATATATATAGGTCTAAAGATATTGACAGGGAAACTGAGACATCGGTATTGATATTGCTGCATACTTGCCAAAGGTATTCGATAATGGTGGCACATTGTTTTAAATTTCCTGTGCGGTGTTCACTCTTGAACTCTCAGGTCATCTTCATCGTCTTCGGTCGCTCGTCTCTAAAACTAGGTGGACTAAGCTCAGGGGGCTCTTAGTGCTGTAAAAGTGCTAATCCCCGGATGCTGTAAAAGTGTCCAAGCGGAGGGGGCTCTTAGCGCTGTAAAAGTGCTAATCCCTGGATGCTGTAAAAGTGTCCAGACGGCGCTGTAAGAGTGCTGCAAGGGTTGGACTTGAAGGGCGCTGTAAAAGTGCCTGGGCCTACAACATGCACTGCGAGAAGACCAAGAGTCCGGAAGCTTCAAGATCTTGCACATCAAGTTCAGAGGCGGGGTCAGCGGCAATATCCAGCTATAAAACCTATATAATAAATAAAAGACCACCCCACCACCATCCACTACCCATCCCATCCCGCCATCCACATCCCATATCACCATCCCACCCCATCACCAACTCACCCCATCACCAAGCCACCTTATTCCCATCATCCCCATCCCATCATCTATGCTTATGAGATAAAGAGTATAGTATACAGGCACAATGGCTGCAACCTCAGTGTCGTTCTTGCCAAGCATTGAACTGCTGCTGTAAGAGTGGCTACACATGGAAATTGAACATGACTTTCAATATCTTTCAATGGTATAATTCTGCTCTCAAGCATTGAATTGCCGCTGTAAGAAGTGGCTGGAAAGCAAGGTGCATCATGGCTTATATAGACATGACATTCTATGTTTTTTACACTTATACTTATACAATAGAAAAATATAGTATACGTATACAGGCATCATGGCTGCAACCTCAGCGTCGTTGTTGGCAAGCATTGAAACACCATTGTAAGAGTGGCTGGCACATGGCAATTAAACATACATGACTTTCAATATCTTTCAATGGTATGATTGTGCTCTGAGGAGTGATCTGCGATGTTTTTCCTCACAGTCGGCGTGTACCTGGTCAGCACTGATATCAGAAAACTGAATGCAACTTACATGTCTAATTGCGATTGTTTCATGGACACTCTTACAGCGTCTCCACAAGACAGTCTTGCCCCAAAGCCTAATTTGTAGACACTTTTACAGCGTCTACCCGCAAGATGCAGTGCTGCAACATCTTTTTTGCCTAGCGGAGTACTGTGTGTGTGTGCGATGTTTTGTGAAACATGGCGCAGCCAGCCGCCCGTGATCGTGATTGATCTGTGCTCCTGCTGCTGGGCTAGTTGTGCTATTGTGTGCCGCTAGTTATTTTTTCAATCACTGGGGCTGGATGCGCTGGATTTGCGCTTCTTGCCCTTGCCACTCACATTCTTTGGAGCCGCACACTTGACCTCTGGAAAAACATGTGAGCAAATCCCCCACTTATCTTTTTAAATGACCTGCCCTTTCTCTGGAAACAAAAGCCCTGCCTTTCCGGTCTCTTGGATTCTCTCCTTTTTCTTCGCAGCCTCAGCTGCCTTCTTTTCCTGCTTCTTCAATCTCTTTTGATTCTTCTTCCATTTCAGTTCCTGCCAAAGACTGACACATGCACACACAGGAGAACAGAGTTGAGTTGGAAAAACATGGCTTGACTTGACCAATCGCTGGTCTGTAATTGCCAGCCGTTTCCGGAAGTCCTGGGCGGTCTGTGCCACTGGGGCTTGATAGATCTTGACTATGTCCAATAGAAGCACGCTGCAGCATTCAAATTCAGTGCCTGGCCTCACGTCTCATGAGGCTATTTTCCAACTCCAGGCGGCGAATCTGGTAGTTTTTCCAGAGATCCTGATAGGGGCAGCAGCTTTCAAAAGACACAAGCAAAGACAGGGTCACACCTTTCAATCAACAGACAAAAACATTGCAGGCCTGCATCAGTTTTTCATTCTTCTTCGCCTCTGCCATTTCTTTTTTCCTAGACTCCTGACAACACCACGAAGCACCGCAAAACATTGAAGCATAGTGCCATGACAATGAAGACAAACATTCTTGATTTCCAGCCTGTGCCTGTGCGAGTCTTTCCTCCAGGTCCTGTTGCGCAATGTTATGAACAGTGCGTTATCACAAAAACTTGAACTGGAAGACTGTTCCAGCCTGGATCCTTGCTTCGTATGCTGCCTGACAGACAAAAAAAAGATGCGATGCTTTCAGACCATGGTGTTTGTGAGTGAAAAATGACGCCAAGCTTCCACTGTTTCCAACACATGTTGAATTCCAAAATTCCGGGGTGTGGATTTCAACATCAAAATGCATCATGCACTGGAAGCAGAAACGAACACGCCTTCGCCGCATTTGCCATCGCGGTCCTCTCCTGTGATCAGTGTACGTTGATGGATTGCGTGCGTGGGATTGAAATTGAGTCACCAATGAAAACCTCATGTTATGATGTGCCATGAGAAAAGTTTCTTCAACACCTCACCACAATCCCTTTTTCCCAGCCTGGTACTGGTTCTTCCAGTAGGCGGCGACGCCGCTTGTCTGCTTTGAGGGCACTTCGAGCTCCACCTGGTGTTGCTGCTGTGTCTGCATGCGAGCGCTTCGAGCTGCGCCTGGTGTTGCTGCTGTTGCTGCTGCAACAGTTGCTGCTGTTGGTGCTGTTGCTGTTGGCGGCTCTGCTCGTGTTGCAGCGACTGCTGGTGCAGCACATGTTGCGCGGTGTAAAGCGTGTGTCTGGCGGCCTCCTTTGCCTGGATGCTCTGTGCCATTTCTCTTCGCTGCTGGCAGGGATTGTGCCGGTGGCCCCTGCCCGTCGTTCGGCTTTGTTGGGGTCGGCGTGGTGGGGGCTTTGGTGACATGACATGTGGTAAATTTTGATCTTCACATTTTTGTTTCTTGACATTTTTTCTAAGCAGCATAAAAAGAAAAATCATCACCCTCTATTTGTCGAAAGTGTTGATCTTCATATTTTGTGTTTCTTGGTTTTTGCTGAGATTTAAAACAGTATCATCACCAAAATCAAAATGGTAAAAGGTGGCAAGGGCTTCATAGAGCGGTAAGAATATGCACACCAACATTTGCCCGAACAAAAGTCACCCAGTTTTGTAGGTAAATATACCATACATAGAGCATATGGGATGATTTTTTAGGAGTTTAAGAAGTTATGACCATTAGCAACCATGAATAAGCATTGATAAAGGATTGTCAGAATTTATAACCACTAATAACCATTAAACACCATACACAATCTTTGATAAGCACTAAATGAAGGTGTTTGTCAGTTGTGGATCCAAATACTTTCTGAGGATGTATTTTGTTTTATGTTTCGGGGTGAAGTACCTTCTCAGGAAGTGTTTGGATCCATTAATGAATTTCAGAAAGGGGTATTAAGAATCTGAAACCATCTGAAAACCATTACTAACCCATGGCCCCAAGATCTACCCAGCAAAGTTAAAAAGAAAAAACTGATTGCTGGTGCTTCGCCAATCCCAAAAATAGGAAAGTCAACGGAATGATTCCAGAAATCCAATGTGGCTGGGAATTCCCGAACTCGATGGAGCTAAGGAAAGCTGGACAATAACTTTTAAATTGGGGATATCTTTATTTCTGGGAAATAGCAATCGACGTAAATATTTGGGATATCTTTATGTTGCACAATTCATTGTACTTCATGACAAAATGTTTCGCGACATGCTATACCTCTGTTCTCAAATAAAAGACATGAGGAAGTGTCTGTGCAGTTTCGTGGACATTTATGGTTACTTGGAGGTTTCCTAAAATGGGGGGGTAAACCCCCGAATCATCCAAAATTAGACGATTTTAGCATTGAAACCCATGGTTTTGGGGACTCCCCATTTTAAGAAACCATCATTCATCATTCTAGAAAACAATAGAACTAATGATGAATAGAACCATCATTCATCATTCATTATTCTAATCCCAATCATGGCTTATTTATTGGGAAACAATAGAACCAAATCTGCCGTCCCTGGTCACTTCGCTGCTCAGTGCTGGACGCAATTGTGATCATCCAACTGCGCGTGGCGCAGTTACGTGATCGGCTGCATGCTGAAACTGGCTGGTTATTATATGGTTAATATAATGTTAATATACTGTTAATATATGGTTAATATGTTTGGTTACTATATGGTTAATGATGGTTAATAATTATCTGCTTGGTGGTTGACCTACCCCTCTGAAAAATGATGGTCTTCGTCAGTTGGGATGATGACATTCAACCAATATATATATATGGAAAGTCATAAAATTCATGTTTGAAACCACCAACCAGTTTATGTCATCATATGTCATCCAAACGGCTAGATGTGAACAGTTTTCCCCATGTTCGTACCAAAAACCTACGCGGATTCCATATAGAAAACATAGATACACATGTATCATAAATATCATCTGGTAATTTAACATAGCTATTGAACATGGCCATCGAAAGTTCCTTGATTTACCGATATATTGAAAATGGTGCTTTTCCAGTTCGCAAAGTGTAAGTTCGTTTACCAGAGGGTAACACATGTAATTCTAGTGCTAAATGGAACAGCCAACCAGATCAACCAGGATCGAATGGACCTGGCCCTTCCATCCGGCTACTTGACATCCGGCATGGCACCTGCATGGCAGTCAAGGGCGAGATGAAGATCTTGAAAACTTTGTTCACATCCACTGCCTGCCGAGGCCGTGGATCCCACGTGGAGAAGGTGAAGTGACCCGGTAGCCAAGTCCGTCCAGTTCGTCCATAGTCCAACACTCACTTCCAGTCGAAAATCGTAGAAATTGGTAACATTAAACACAAGATACAGCTAAACTACATGGAAAACTATGGGTGAATCCCAGCTAGCGAGGTGTGAGTACCGGGTTAATATTAGATCTTGCTGAGAGTTGGTACTCGAATCAACCAAGCAGATTTGATGTTTACCCTTTGTTACTATAAAAAGTAACTTTATATCAAAATTGTATGTATATACTTGATCTGAACATCTGACCCAAACACTGAAGATTCATCCTACCACATGTTACTCGCAAACTCAGAAAGCCGTAAAGTACGTTCTCTCAAATTACATCTAGAGAGCTGATGAACAACAAGGTTTGCCCAAGAATGGTAGCGAAAAACGGCGATTTCAATGGGAGAAACGTGGAACGACACCCCTTTTATCGTGAGCCAGAACACAGGAAAAGGTTCGCCAATCTCAGGATAATGAGAACATTTCCCCACAGAACATCCACCATCAACTATCATGTCAACCACTTAAACATGATTATCACCACATATATGGAGGTGTCCACAAATGGGGGTACCCTTAAATCATCCATTTATAGATGGATTTTCCCTTATAAACCATATATTTAGGGTTACCCCCATTTATGGAAACACCCATACAACAATCATACTTATTAAAACATAATAAAAATAAACTATGTTACTTCGAGTGATCCCCACTGTGACCATATGGTGTTCGGGTCCAGGCGTGCAGCATCCGTTGCTGGCAGAGGAGGAGGAGGAGGAGGAGGAGGAGGGAGTTGCACCTTTGTGAACATCTAGAGACCCTCACCTGGCAGGTGGGGGAAAAACAACACACAAAAACAGAATACACAACACAAAAAAAAAACATATCATATTGTTCGCTATGCATCTAATAACTATCAACCAACAAGAACAAATAACCATCCCACAACCATCCCATCCTCTTTTCGCCTGTGCGTACATGGGATTGAGGGCATGAATCCCTTCGATCACCAAGATCCTGCAGATGTCAGGGTTCCTGATCAAACAGGATGATTTATAGGGTTTCAATGGGATTTTAATGGTATTTATAGGGTTTCAATGAGTTTTTTAATGGTATTTATAGGGTTTCAATGAGATTTTAATGGGATTTGATGGGATTTAATGGGTTTCAATGGGATTTAACTATCCAAAATTGGGACTGACATTTGGTTTTTTCACCATCAAACATAGAGAGTGCGGACCATCAAACTTTTTTTTTCGTGTCTAAAAAAAGCGCATGTACAAAATCAGTGATTTACTATGTCGACAACCAACAGACATTGCAATCATGACAATGTGGTTTTGTCCGAAAATAGGGTATACCTCCAATTATAGCCATTTAATAGGGATAATGATCATTCAGCATTGGGTAAATGGGGTACACTATTTTCAGACAAACCCATGTAAGTGTGGGAATGATGTCGTCATGAAACCTGGGTACTTTACCAGTACTACGCCGAGTTTGCCAACGAAATGTGCTGTGACTTCTGCATCCAACTCGATCCAACTCGCAGATTGTTTGTGTTTCTTGGTGCTCTAGACTCTATACAATCTGGGGCTCCCTAGATAGCTGAGTTGGTTTATAACTCCAATAACTATATGGTTTATTGCTCTTATAACTATAGTATTCATGGGGTTTATAAACCAACTTGAAGTCAAACATGTTGATTGAAAATGCTACAATATCGAGGCTATAGCTGTTAAAAATCAAGGATTTTCGCAATGTTTGATTACCAAAGGGTATATTCAATCTTGGCTAATTGGTGGTTGACCTACCCCTCTGAAAAATATGAGTCAGATTGGATCATCATCCCAACTGGGAAGGGGTTTCAATAAAATTCCATGGTTCCAAAGCACCAACCAGATCATTTTTCCCCTCATATTTTTTCAGGGGGGAAGGGCAACCACCAATTTGGATAATAAAAACCAGGGTACTGGATGGTGCTTTGTGGGATTTCCTGCTATTTTCAGTACCCGGCCTGGTCAACGTTTACAAAAAACTATGGAAATATCCACCATGCTATCAATGGGTAAATCCACCATGCTATTTACAGGAATTTACTATCAATGGGTAAATCCAATTCTATGAATATACCCTCTGGTAAACGTTTACAAACAACTATGGAAAATCACAATTTTCAATGGGTAAATCCAAACTTGTCACAAACTTCACAAACTTCTACCGGGCCAAGGTCACGGATTCCCACAACAAGCTGCCGGCAGTCCCGTTGGGAGGCAACGCATCAAACTTGTGCCCGTCCCTGCCATGGGATTCGGAGGAAACTGGCGTTTAGTGTTTACCAATCCTGGCTGGGTATCGCGCATGATTTTTTTTCGGAGAATAAACTTGGAAAAAATTAGTTGAAGATGTCATTACGTCTTTTTTCCGCTTCAAACAATCCAGTGGACATACGCGGGAGAATGTCTGGGATTTGTATTTAACAGAGTCGCCAAACAGGGGCATGTAATCAATTTCCCATGGTGAGATGTGTCATATGTTTATGGCCAAGAATTCACTCACAAACGGACCCAAGGTCCTTGGTTTCTCATGTCAACTCCGCCCCACAAAATATATCCTCCGGTAAACTTGGCAATGGACAATCAACAATAATGAGATGGGGCATTCAATGGGAAACTCATCTATAAATGCTACTACCCATATGCTCCATGTATGGTGTATTTACCTACAACTGGGTGATTTTGTTCGGGCACATGTTGGTGTGCATATTCCAGCACCATGGGTTGCATATGGGCTAGTAGAGGTCAAAACATGTCAAAACAAGCCCGTTGCAAGTTTCATGGCCCTGATTTTGGATCCGAACTGATCAGTGGCATAAGGCAGATCCATTGACCCTGCAAGGTATCATAGTTTGGGGTACCCCAAAATGAGATGACGTATCATAGCTATAGACAAAAATAGAATGTTTGATACCGAAATCATCTATAAATGAACAATTTTCGATAAATATGTTGAATGTTGTTGAATTACCGAATGGTAATATTATACACCGCTATATCCCCCCTAGAAACTCTGCTTTGATATTGGATCTATTCATGAATTTGGGGGTGCAACTATTGACGCTATTTCATATTGGGGGGTGGGATTATAGTCTATAATAGTATATATAATGTTAATTACAAAGAAAAATCACCATTAAGACATCAATGACATCATTATTGCTTATATCACCAGTTTTCAACAGGACTTTGAGGACCACAGGTGACAAAGACATGGCCAGTTTCACCCGTCTCGGTACCCTGTCTTCATATTGTACACCTCGGCCCAGTGGTACGGAGGGGATGTGGAAGGGACAAGAAATGCAGGGTTGGAGAACAAAATCGGAATAACCCGCCGGTAAACGTGGCTGGCTGGAAAATCCCCTATAAATGGAGGTTTTGATGGGAAATTGGTCTATAAATGGGTAGTTTTCAATTACTACGTCTGCTACGTTTGATTATTGGAGGGTAGATAGCATCACACTTTCATATTACCAAGAGAACTATTATTACAAGCACCATCTATGCATGGCATGTTTACCTGCATTTTCCACAATGCTACCCTGTGTATGCAACACGTCTTTCAAATTCTCTTAAATCCAAGTAGACCAAGGCAAGGTTGGATATCGATTTTCATGTTTGTTTTCACTGCTCACTAGTGGTGAATTAATTCCTCCCTTGGGGAAACTACCCATGACATCCCTTTTATGTTCAGGCTCCCTGAAAAACAATGGCCAAACACCAAACTCTTAAGGACCATACCACGCACCACATGCTGAAGATACATCTTCATCTCCCAAGGTTTACTGTGACTCTACCCATGTTTGTTGGCTAATTGCCCACCATTCCCCCGTCTTTTTTCTCAGATTTCCCAAAAGGGTTTCCTGGTTTCCCCTTCCTTCCGGAACAACAAAATGGCGCAAAATGAGCAGAATGCTGAACATTTCCACCAGAAATCTGTGAACCCTCAACTTGTCACGGGGATTCTCTTGCCTTCAGCTACCTGTTTTTTTTTTGGTGGCTTCGTCATCCATGACATGCCATGGGAACCCTTACAATCGGTATATAAATCTCTAATTTTGATGACCATTCCCCAAGAATTTGGCAATTTACACCAAGTTTTGACCATGGCTCATCTGAGTTTCTAACTGGTGTCATCACAGACTTGCCAGCAATCAATGCCTGGGCAGCTATGCTACTGCTGGGGTTATCTTCCACAGGAAACATACACGCTGGTGCACTGCAAATAGCTGGATCAAGTGGGGTCAACAGACATCTGCAATTACTTTAGGTAAGTATAGATAAGCTAGATAAGTATCAAAACTACTAGATGGTGCCTCAGTTCGGCTTCACGCCACGATGGCAAGCCCAGATCCAATAGCTATAATAACTAATAACTGTTGGGTCTGTGGCAAATATGATACATACATGAAATATGTTTTTTTCATGGGGAAAACCATAACCATCCATAACCCAACAAACATAACTATCATAACTGAGGGGCACCACCGCATGTAGGGATACAGCAATCCTATTTCAAAACAACAAACCGCTGGTTGAGCCATGGCTGGAAAGTTTGGTCATCTCAAGTAGGAATGACAGACAAACACCTGAGAACCCACGATGGGCCACCTTTAAATGGTCATAATCCATCATAATCATGATGGGGGCACAATGATTATGTTATCATTATAACTGTGTAATGGCCATAATAATAAGATGGGTACATGACACAATTATTCATGATCATGAATGACATATTAGTGGGATCAGAATCCATGTCATGTCATGATAATTCATAAGATGCGTAGTAATATGTCATAATCCTCCATTTTATCAAATCAACATCCCATGTTTTCAGATGCGTTGCAGGTAAAATACTGCCAACATTCGCACATGCCCAAAACACTGAGGTTGCAACATTCAAGTGCTCGCAAATGAGCCTTAGTTTTTTCCAATGCATTCAGAGCGGTAAACAACATGTTACCCATCCGCTGCTTACTCCAAGGTCAAGTTGTTCTCCAACCAAATTGTCCTTCAGCATCCAAGCCAGTGTGACTGACACAACTGCTGAATCTCCAACTTGAACAATCTTATAATTATAGTAGAAATGTCACGTGTGCATCATTTCTGAGCCCTGCCCATTTGGATACCTGGCTAAGAGAAACCCTGCATGCCGATTTTTTTTTTTACAATCAACTCTTATTCGGCAAAATTAAAATTGTATAATCCATGCATTGCCAAAGTGACCAGTTGCTATACATACCTATGGTCCGTATTTATTTTGGGGGATAGTGCCATCGTACCTTCCCATTTTTGACCATCCATTGTGGTTCTATAAACCGTCCTTTTTGATGGTAAAACCAACATGTCATTGTTAAATCAACATGTTTCATGGTAACTGGTGTTTGTTGGGCTATAAACCATCCTTTTTCATTTAATATCATTTAACCATGAAACAACAACCATAAAACATGTTCATTGTTAAATCAGCATGTTTCATGGTAAAAAAAAAACACTATGTTTAATGCTAAGACCACCATTTTCATTGGTAAATCATCATGTTTCATGGTAAAACCACCATTTTTTCATGGTAAAAACACATTTTTTCATAGTAAAAACACAACTTTCATTAGTAAATAAGAACCTTTTTGGGGGCCTGGGACCTTTGGGATCCGGGACCCCCAAACACCGAGCGACTCCACGTCCATGGACTCGATGTGATCGTAGTCCACATCGGAGCGCTGCTGCCGCGCCTCGAGGGATGGAGAGTTTTAAATGGGGGGACATAGTACTTACTAATCAATTACTATATGAATATCTATATTAAAGTTTGTAGATAGTACATTACATTGTTCTATTAAGTTTTGTAGATAGTACATTACATTGTTCTATTCAGTTTTGTAGATAGTACATTACATTGTTCTATTAAGTTTTGTAGATAGTACATTACATTGTTCTATTAAGTTTTGTAGATAGTACATTACATTGTTCTATTAAGTTTTGTAGATAGTACATTACATTGTTCCATGTATAATATTCATATATAGTTATTGTTTAGGATAATGGATATTATCAATGTGATAAAAAAATCTATGAATAATTTGAACTAAGTGGGGTTATAGGGACACACTATCCATTTAAAGGATTTAAAGGACAATCAAATCCCATTTAAGTATCCCATGATTATGGTGAGTGAAATGGTAAGTAAACTAACATAGCTCCAGAAAATCCCCACTGTTTATATATGATTGACCTGGTTGTGATTTTCCATGGCTAGGTTAGTTTACCAAAGGGTAACATGGGGGATACACTACTCATGATTATGGGATTATAGGGTTTTATAGGGGGTTGATCAATTGAAAGGACAATGAAATCCCATTTGAGTATACCATGGCCCATGAGTATGCCATTATTGTGGGAGTTTATAGGATACCAATTGGGATGAAAACTGGCATATTAATGAGATAATACTATGGTCTTATATGGTTTAATAGGGATGACAAAGGGATAATGGTGGGGTATCATGGGATAAGAATGGAACGATAGTGAGATTATAATGGGATAAGAGTGATTTATGGGATACTAACCATTGTGATTGTCCGGTTGTTAATCATTACTATATATGGGAGTTTGAATGGTAATAGTTTGTCTGAAAATAAGGGATATTCCCAAAATGATGAATTTAGTGAGAACATGTTGATCAAGCATTCAAGTTTTTTGTGTGACCCTTTTTTGAACAAACCCATTTTTCGAGTTTATATATAGGACAAAATTTGGACAATGAACGATATTAGTAAGAACAATGACACAATAATCAATCAACTTTAGAGTATAATTGAGATAATTACAACTGTATATTATAGTTGAAAACATGGTAAGTTGATAATACCCTAGTGGTGAATTGAAAATAGTACACAATAGTACTATGGTTTTAAGTGTGCTTCAATAATTTAATAGTGGTAACAAAGCAATAACAATGGGATAACAATGGATTTACCCTCTGGCCAAGACTGATGGGTTGCTCTGGTATGGCTATGGTATAGATGGCCAATTTAGTTGAAGAACATACCTATTAAACATGGTGGTGTTTAGTAGCTATGTTGAGTTACACCAGAGTATTCCCACGTATTTGTCACCTTTCTCTGAGCATATGATGCCTTTCTATATACATGTGTGTACTGTATATGTTTTTTGTTTGCATGGTGCTTTGTTCATGTAACGTCAACTCCGGATTGATCTGACTGACTGACTGACTCCTAATTGGGAAGTTGCCCCAAAAAGTAGTGATCTGTGATCAAATCGACAAGTACAACTATTAGAATTGCATGTGTGCCTATGAATATGAAAAACTTTGCCTTTACTAATCTGGGTAAATTAAGATAAGAAATAAGGCTTATTGAATTATTATATGGTTCAATTGGGATGATGAACACTTGAACAATATTGGGGTGATTAACATATATTGGGATTACCATATTACCATTATATATTCTGATATATGGGATGATTAAATTTAAGTTACCATATTAAACTTAACATATATTATTCCAATCATATATTGGGACCATCATTTACCATTAGTGTTGTATATTAACATATACTAATCATATATTTACCTTTATTTACTATATTGGGATGATTCCTATAAATCAACTTTTTCCAGGGCTCAGTCACGACGTGAGGTCATGGAAAAAATACCCATATATCATCCCACGATATTCCCGTCATTATACTACCATGTGGTTAAATCACCATTTTTCTTATGGTTTCCTATAGGTATCTCCATTCATATATATATATATATAATTATATCTACATGTATCTATCTATCTATCTATCTATCTACCTATATCTATAAATATACATATGTATATATTATGTATATATATATATATATTTTTTTTTTCCTTTGGGTTGACATGTTGACTTAATTGCACCTGACTCGACCACAACATCTCCCAGCGAAGTCGTCAGGCCTGGTACTTTGGCTGGCGAGGCAAGGGAAGATAGTAGTGATCAACCTCAGCAAGCAGAGGTCGACGAGGTCGAGGCTAAGGTCTACATGTCGACAAAATCCAGGTCCATCACTGGAGATAGATGGAGATAGGGCACGGTGAAGCAAAAGATTAAAGTACTAAAGTATCTGACCATATGTAATCAAGCTTGACCCAGTAGGAATGAAACAAGTTCATACTAGGATGCAGGACTGAAGATGACTAAAACAACCCAGTATTACCATCTTGTTATTTAACATAGCCATGGAAAATCACCATTTTAAATAGGTAAACCATCTATAAATGGTCCATTTTCCATGGCTATGTTAAATAACCAGATGGTAATTATAGGACCTCAATATTATAATATTGTTGTCATTTCGGACCTTTTCAAAAAGGACTGAGACACTCAGTGAGTTGGACTAAACGAGTCCATCGACTGCAGTCGACGTCCACATAGGACTGAAACAACTCAGTACATTGGAGTCGATCAAAACCAGATAAGACCTTTTGATAACACGACTGGTTCAGTAGACATGCCAACATACATATGTTTTCAAAACTATGATAAGAAACCAACGTCACTCTAACGTCTCTAACTGTGCTGTTTCGGCAATCTTGAAAACCTGGAAGATCCTGGAAGATTCGTTTGTCTCCCCAGCGGAGCACACATTTTAGTCACTATGGTTTTGTATCAAACAGATGGACACTCCATCCCAAGCACCTTCCATAGGTCTCAGTACTTAGAATACTCTAATCAATGGCTGGTTGGTGGTTTCAACCCCTTTGAAAAATATTAGCCAATGGGAATGATTATCCCATATATTATGGAAAATAAAAAATGTTTGAAACCACCAACCAGATGACTTGGATGATTTGGGGTAGCCCATTTTAAGAAGCCTCCCATCTTCAGGCCACCGGGCCGTGAGTGGTTTGGCGGCATAGCCATTGTTCTGCAGATACATGCCTCACGGCAGCCGGGCGCTGAATGCCCTGAATATATGTAGTGATCTCCAAACGTCAACATGTTTTTGCGTGAGCACCATCAATTAGATACCAGTAGTACCGCGCAAGGCGGTGGCGGAAGTTTCAAAAATAGGGAACCGATAGGAGAGGTTGGTTGTTGTGAATCACGGATGGCAGAGCGAAGCCACTGATGGATCGAAAGGTGATTGATATCTCCTCACTTTCTCTCTTTTTTTGTCTCTTTCTCTGATTATCTACCTATCTACCTACCTACCTACCTACCTAGCTATTTACCTACCTACCTACCTAGCTATTTATCTATCTATCTATCTGTCTATCTATCTATCTATCTATTTATCTATCTATCTATCTATCTATCTATCTCACTCACTGTCTGTCTGTCTGCCTGTCTGTCTATCTACCTGTATATCTACAAGCTTGAAAACGAAGCTATTCTGCGAGACGTCCTCAGGTTTTGAACTTGACAACATCAAAAACGGAGCAATTCTGCGAGACTTCCTCAATGTTTGAATTTGACAACGTAAAAACGAAGCAATTCTGCGAGATGTCTTCATTTTTCGAAGTTGACAACATCAAAAACGAAAGAATTCTGCGAGACTTCCTTCAAAAATGGAAAGTTGAGTGCAGAGCTGACGGCCTCGTACCAATGCGTTTTGCGATTTTTCCAGTCCAT
>Ga0126342_10009311_pt1 | contig 17603 bp, 11 predicted proteins | sample Cyp1metagenome_FD_92528 | JGI IMG/M metagenome (GOLD analysis project Ga0126342, IMG submission 92528) | Coral microbial communities from Lord Howe Island, Old Settlement Bay, Australia - Cyphastrea 1 metagenome | ecosystem: Host-associated > Invertebrates > Cnidaria > Coral ... | reverse complement strand
TTTTTTTTTTTTTTTTTTTTTTTCTGGTGATTATATCCCTATTTGGGCTTGTCTGAAAATACATAGCGTACCCCTAAATCCACTCTGGTCAGTCGTCATTGTTCCTGAAAAACACAACAATAAATTGGGGATAGTCACAGTGCGCCAGTTGCAGACATCCCCAAATAAAACATTGTTGGCTATATCTCCGTTCAATCCCCGTCATTGTTGGTGTACTGTATACCGTATAGTATACCTCCAATTTTCCGTGATTCATGCTGCAATCTTTATGTTTCATGGTTGACTTTCATTAGAACACTAAACATCCACAACAAAAATATAAAATCCCGATGTTTCATATAGTTAAATGATATATATTCCTACGGTCAAATCATGTTAATCCCTTGTACATCCCAGATTTCTTACTTCGTCAAAGGCGCAGGCCAAAGTCGATGACCTTCACCGGCGAATCGGCCAGTGGCGTCAGAAAGAGCACGTTCTCCGGTTTCAAGTCGCGGTGCAGAACGCCTGGAGAGTTCCATAGGGGGAAGAGGATTAGGGAAAACATACCCATATGCGAACCATGGTGCTGGTATATTTACCTACAAAACTGGGTGATTTTTAAATGTTGGAACATATTCCAGCACCATGGAGCATATGGGATATGGAACACTTATATGGAAAAAATGATGATCTGATGTTAACGTGGAATTTCAGAGAAACAAATACAGGAGTTTTTCCTGAAAAGTTGCATACCACCAATTGAGTTGTAGCTTTTTTTGAAGAGGAAAAAACATGGCAACATATAATCTGGTTGGTGGTTTCAACCTCTCTGAAAAAAAATATAGTCAATGGGAAGGATTATCCCATAATATTATGGAAAATAAAACATGTTCCAAACCACCAGCCAGATAATTACCCTCTGGTAATTTAACATAGCTATTGAAAATTGCCATTTATAGTGAGTTTTCCCATTAAAAATGACCATTTTCAATAGCTATGTTAATTTACCAGAGGGTAACCACACATCTTCGTGGAATTTTCTACCCAAAAGAACCCCTTTGGTCCAGATTCTCGGACGTCCCATCGGGGCCCGTCAACTTGGCGAGTTCGGACTATTTTGGGGGGCTACGAACTAAGATGACTTGGGGCCACCGACCATGCCAAGTTATTGGGTAAAATATGGGATAATGATGGATAATGTGTATAGATTCTATAGATGTATCAATCTATCTATTTGTAACTGTATATACATCTGGGTAAATTATAACATTTCACTAACCTGAATCTTGCGGCCATTTGGGGATGATTTCCCTCATTATCCATGATTCCAGGGTTCGGTCGAACAGTGAGGTCGTGATCAAATTTACCCAGATACATGACATCATGAGCACTTGAAGACAATAAGCCGTTACTGCGGGGACGGAGCCTGCCTTGTTTAAGCCATTCCCTGACCTCGAAAATTCCAACGAAAAAACACTTGCTTTGACTTACCAAGCCTCATCATCTTTGACATGGCGAATTATGGATAGCAAAAAAGTCTATGTGTCAGCTGGACAAATTACAAAACAACTTGTCAGATCCTCTTAGGCAATATATCCTACCTGGATTTCATAGGCTTGTGGCCCTAACCACGTGTCTCATTGGTTGAGTTCCAATTTCTGTTGAATTCCCAATGTTTGCTGATTTTACCACAATATTATGGATAGATCATACTGATTCTCTACCCAACAGTTCGGCTACTTTGGGATAGCTACTGTACCTCTACCCTGAACTATGATTCCCTTATAATTAAATCCCATTGAACCCCACATTATCCACATTTGCTGGTTAAATGTTTGATGGTTCAAAGTTCAATCATGTCAAATCACAATGTTCGATGATTCATTCATGTCTAATACACATTTTGATGCTTTCTTAATTTAATAATTTCAAATTTCCAATTATTGCCGGAAAAATCCTGCTAAATCCATTTATGAAGTCCCATTTCTTAGTAATGTCAACCCCGGATTAATAAACCATGGTTTATTAATTAGGGGGGTATTCCTCCAATAGTCATAATCTGATACTTAAATGGTACCCTCCCAACTAAACAGCCTAGGGGTTTATTAATCCAGGGTTGACATTACGTAAATTATCGTAAATCCTGTAAATCCAAAAAACAAACCAAGAATCTGACGCCTTATGGCCACCCGCATTCGCCTCGTTGGTGGCAATAGCTGGCCGCGCTCAACATCTGCTCGGCATAGGCCGCGGATTGGCCTTCGAAAAAAGGCGTGGCGCGCTGCGTCCTGGCGATGTCCATGGTGATCTGATCTGGTGGTTTTTCGCCACCCCTCTGAAAAATGATGGAGTTCGTCAGTTGGGTTTATCCTTACCAATATATATATATATATATATTATATTATATATGTTATATATTATATATATATATATATTATATCATATATTATATATTATATATTATATATATTATATTATATATTATATATATTATATATTATGTATTATATATTATATTATATATATATGGAAAAATGAAATTCATGTTCCAAACCACCAAGCAGTGATCCAGTGATCATAGTTCACATTCATGGGATTCAACCCAAACATCTTTGGTGACTTAATTACTGTGATATACCTGTAAATTATTTGTATATATATATATACTGTATATATATATGGGATTTCATGGGAGCTAAGAGCTAGTCAAAGTTAAGGGGATTTAACAATGAGAATGTTTGGAGGTATAAAGCAACATTAATCTAGATATATCTAGATATATCTAGATATAGTCGGGATTGAAATAAGGATACGGCTTGGAATATGAGATAAAATGGGATGCCCAACGATGTCAAGCTTAGGAATTTGTCCCCAACTGGCTTGGAGAACCCCTCGCAGCTGGGACAGATTGGGATATTAACCCCAATAACAACCTACTGCAGAGATGGGGATGATGAATCCAAACCTAGGATACCATACTTATCCAATTACCAGCTATCTTGATCTGAAAACCAGTGAAAACCAGTGTTTTGATCCATAGCCATAGTAATATATTACTGGTTGGTGGTTTTAACCCCTCTGAAAAATATGAAAGTCAATGGGAAGGATTATCCCATATATTATGGAAAATAATAAATGTTTGAAACCACCAACCAGATTATATAATATTATATATATAATTATATATATATATACATATTCTATATAAATAAAATAAAAAGTGAAAAACAGTTGCTGTTCACTAAATAAAGACTACGCACAGGACAATCTGAAGACAATTTACTTTCTGAAATTTTCGATTGCGTGCATTTTTTTCAATTACTGTGGACATCTGTGGACATCTATTGACTAATACTATACTAGTCACTATTTAATTTGTTGATTGCCCCCACTTTCACGAAGCTCGGGGGCTCTAGTCGTGTAATGCTTGCGCAACCGGAGCCTTTCGGAAAGGGTTCAGCACCACCCAGCTCTTCTTATTCCCAACATCAAGTTGTGTGCACAGTTAAAACCCCTTGTTTTGAACAAGTTTCCAATGGTTTTCTATAGGTTTTCCATAGTTGTCCCACAGGTTTTCAATGGGATTTCCATAGGATTTCACAGGCTTTTCATAGATGTTATAGGTGTCCTCTTAATTTTTCAAAGTGTTTCCCACGTTTTATCCCAGGGTGCCCGCCGAAAAAAAAAAAACGACACCGCTGCCTTCGTTGTCCCTCCAAACGCTCCGCCAGCGATCCGCCCGCGCACAGCTCGGTGATGAGGTAGACGCAGCCTCGGGTCCCAAAAAAAACCTCCAGACATTGGAGAAGATATCTATCTTTACATGAGTTTTTTTGGTTATCATGATTGATTCTGATGGCTATTGTGACTATCAAAATTGTTGTTATATGGTTCACTGGATTGGTGGAAGGGAAAATCTACAGGAAACCATGCTTTTCCCCATCAAATATAGGCTTTTCCTGCAGATTTTCCCTTAAACCAATCCAATAATACATGGGAAATTGCGGTTATCATGATTGATTATGATGGCTATTATAACTATTAATATGGTTATGATGACGGTTATTATGCTTATTAACGACTGGTTGTTGAATGTTCCTAATGATTTATGGGTAGACTTATTGTGGTTATAAGATAATCGTAATTAGTGGAGTTAGCTATATAATTATGGTTATTATGGTTATTATTGCTAAAACCACAATAAACCATCCCCAAAATCATCATGTTTATGGGTGCAATTAAGACCAGCAAAATATGGGTGGTTTTGTGTTTTTGCACTAATATTTTAGTGTGCTTTCAGCACATCCAAAAAAAAAATAGTGATGTGTGTTAATCCATAACATCACCATAAATCCATAAATCAAAAAAACAACATTATTTATGGTTGTTAATGATGTATGGTGATGTTATTAGGGCCATTTCATGGAAAATCATGGGGAATCACCTATCATGGGTTGTGGTCATGGGGGGTATTTTTTAACTAACAAAAATGATGGGATAACGGGAATATCATGGGATAAATGTGGGACACCCAATAATAAACCTACCATATTTGGGTGTGTGTGTTTTTTTTTCCCACCCATAAACATAGTGATTTTGGGGATGGTTTATTATTGGTTTTACCACATGAATGTAGTTTTGTGTGGTTTAAATTCATTCCAAACAGATGCCTGACATCTCAACCAATCATCCCTTTTGTATGGTTCAACATGGTTCAACATGGTTCAACAAACAATAACTATTGTTTATGGTGATTTTGATTGTTATATGGTCATTATAGTTATTAATGGCTGGTTGCTAAATCTTATTGATTATTATGGCAACACATTAGATGTTTAATGCGCTAAACCCAATAATACACCATCCAAGTTAGTAGCTGTTACACAATGATAAACACATGGAACTGACATGAATTTACTACTTAGATATACCGCTGTTCATTACGGTTCGGTCATTAAACAAGGCAAGCTCGGAAATTCCCGAACTAAATGGAGGTTTGAAGCTTGGGAAACCATCTAGAAATTGGGAATTATCCAAAAAATCAGGTCTGATCACAAAAGGGTACCTATACTTATTGCGTAAAGCCTGCAATCTGAACAACCCGCGGGTTGCCACCTCGAATCTTCAGCCTCTAATTTGAGGTGTACCTAGAATTTGACCTCTGCCGTGACTCCTAGAATCCTTTTGCCATCACATTGAGGCAGAAGATCATGGCCGCACATGGCCGACACATCAGCTTTGCTCACTTTGCCCTGCCTAAAATCTGATAATAATGTTCTGCCATCTTGAAGGTTGTCCGGCGCAACGACTTCAGCTTTGGGCGGGTGAAGTTGAAACTTCTGCCTTCGTCAATCCGCTGCGTCTTGTGCTACAAACGGCGACACCGTATTCAAATTAAACCATGCGCCGACTTTCCAATGTCTTACCGGCTTGTCTCTATCTTTGTGCATACATGAAAATACATGTACACAGATTTACGCGTGTAAATGCTTATGTACACTTACTTGCTAGAGGGGATAGTTGGGCCATGCTTTCGGGACAAATCTCATAGACAATTTACCCCCTCTCCCCATTTCAGTGACCTTGGAACAAATTATAGTTGTTTAACATTTGCCCGTACACAAGTGGATAATTGATGTTTAGGGTATACGAATTGATGGTTAGGGTATACAAATAACTAAATGGTTAGGGAATATTCAAATGCACTGGTTGAGTTGTAGCTTGTGATGGTAGTTAACCATGGATTGCGTTTTTTTTTTTCTGTAAATTCTACTCAGGCTATTATACCCCAATTTACAACGATTTACCTCAAAAGGTTCGATGTTTTAGGTATACCATCCTGTTTCATCTTTTTCATGTCATTGCGTGTACAGTTATGGCCCGAATACAGTTATAAGTCAGTAAGTCACCCCATTTATGGAATGACACCCCCATTTTATCCAGACCCAAACTCACAGATCAGAGTAGTGAGAAAAGAGCGGTGCTCAATGGAAAAAAATTAATCTGACACCCATTCATAAACATGTACTGTATAAGTATTTATAACTAGTATTTTGGGCTTTAACTTTAGTAGGGAAGGTCATGATTCAGTAGTGAATTTGGGTATCCCTCAGCAAGAAATCGAGGAAATGCCCCATTTTCAGACAGACAGAATGGAATGTGAATGGACATTGAATGGGGAAACCAACCATACTGAGGGGAACCAGAAACAATGTTTACGACTTTACCATTGATCATAATCACTAGTTTTCATAACCTATGATAAAAATGTATAATGGGATTGTAATGGCAATGGGGAAACGAACGGTACTGAGGTTCAATGGATTGGTTTTCAGAACATATTTATAGGAAAACATTGAACTTATTCAAAGTATGAGTACATATATACCTGATGTGATGCATGATGTTTTTTGATCGAGGGTCTAGGAGTATCCCATTGAAGTAGTTGCATGTGTAGATATATGTATATAATCACATATATTATGCATGCAGTATGTGTTTACATGTAATTATCTATATCATTATATATATAGTATACGCTAAATACCATTACACTATACATCTACATATACTTACAAGTAATCAGTTACAATCATAATAATCACATATGCATATAATCATGTACATATATATATAATTATATATAATATAAAGTTATAAAGTATTAATATAATAAAACTATCTGGTTGGTGGTTTTAACATGTTTTAACCATCTTGAAAAATATGAGTTCGTCAATGGGAAAAATTATCCCATATATCATGGAAAAACACATGTGGTTATGGGTCAAAACCCTGGTACCTAGGTCTAAAATTTCTGGTTGGTGGATGTCTATTCCCCCAAATAAATCGGTTTTGACCCACCACCATGCTTGAAACCACCAACCAGCATATAATTTTCCCGTTTTTCTGTGGCCATTCATCATCCCAGACAGTAATCTCCGAGGAACGCTGGCCGTCGCGGAAGGCTTCGTGCAGGCGCAGCAAATTCACGTGGTCCAGGCTTTTGAGCATGGTCACCTGACGACAAACCGCGGCTTTGAATGGGAAGTTGCCATGAAAAAATGGCTAAAACCCTGGGAAAATCATCCAGACATAGCAACTGTCAAGATTTGTTCGGATACACTGATGAACATAAGTTGAACATTGAGGGCACAGGGAGTATTTGTCTGGGATAGAGAGGGGTAGCTAGAAGGCAGGGCAATGGCACAGCCTCTGTAAAATGTGGATTTGAATGAAAAAATCATCATCCAAACATGGGGAATGTATGGGGATATTGTTTAGCTGCTAGCTTGGTAAGGCATACCGCCACCAAATTACCAAGATAACAAGCTCTACCAAGAAACAACAATCTCTCGCAACAGAACATCATCAGAAAAAAAAACACATCAATATTATACTCTCATAGTTGTTTCAGGCTGGTTACTGTAGCTACAACATGCTACAACCATGGTAAGTGGGATATTACACCCTATGATCAACCATGGCAATGAGGTTAGAAACCAGATGAAACCAGCGAGCAGTTCTCACTTTGGTGATCCCTTGAAGGGCACCAGCTGCAACCCAACTGGACCTCCAATTCGACCAGCTCCTGAACGGAGGAATGAGACAGGTGAGAGGCTCGTTTCTTCCCAACTAACTACTGTAACCCTTCCGAGCCCGCCAAAAAATGGAGAAAATGGAGGAGACTTGCAAATCCCCAAAAAGAATCAAACAAATACTGGTTGGGCGTATTATTCCCAACTGAATGGAAAGTCATAAAATTCCATTGTTCCAAACCACCAACCAGAATAGAAACGTGTTTCCAGCACCGCACATTTACCACATCCAGGTTTCTCCCCATCGTGACCGTTGCGCTGCCCCGATCTCCTTCAGCTGCTGAGAGCCCTGATCCAAGCGCACAGCTTTACAGGCCCTTGTCTCACCGGTACCTGGCTGAGAGATTCTCCGACCCATGAACACGATGGAACCTGGATGGAACATGTGGGGAGTTTTTACAGGACATGGATGATCCATTGATTTTGTTAAGTGGATATGATCAATGGATTATACATGATTATACATGGTAAATGCATGATTTTCGATGAAGGATACACATCCGGAAAGCTTCAAAAGGTCATTATGGCAGCTAGGGCACCATAGTGTTTCACCTTCAGCACGGTTCCAAAGGCTCCACTTCCCAGATTTTCCTTGGCAGCGGAAAAGTTACGGACTGTTGTTCTGTGAGGGTTTTCGTCGGATTTTATATATATATATACATATATATTATATATATATATATATAATATACGTATAATATGATGCGATGAATGAGTCACTCAAAATGATGTCCTATATTTTCATGTCGAAGTTGGAAGTGATTGTTGCCCCCGCAAAAGGATTTAGACCTGTAGAAATCGTTTCGTGACTCTTTGTGGATGACTCACGAGTGGTTCTACCTGCATTTTTTAGCTTCCTTCCGGTAATCAAACATGGCGTGCTGCACAATTCTCCGTTGACAAATGATTTTCCCCGCTATAAACCTCCATGTTCAATATACGTCCTATCATTTTCCTATGGTTTTCCCATATTTTTTTCCCTTTGAAATACCTCCATTGAGGTCGGGGATTTCACAGCCCACCAACACCACGGATTATTGTGCAACAATGCGGCAATACTGAGAATATTATGGAATCCTGTGGCATATTAGAATCGAATATTAATGAATATCGACTACTATTCATGGATATTAATGGTAATAGATCATGGGAATCCATGGTGTCAGGGACGTCCTACTATATTCAAATGTCATTCGTATCAATTCATATACCCATCTATGGTCAGTAGCCGTGTCAACCAAGCGTCACTGACTTCAGGAATCTCATACTCCTCACGAAGCGTGGGAAATCCATGGAAATCCGATTTGTTGGAGAATCCTCTACACAGGGATATCAAGTGGGACTTTTCCGCTGCGACCATAGATAAACCAAGGGATAGGTGGAATGACCTGTGACCGTTCGCACGTCTGTTCTGTTTGAAAGATCTGTTTGGACCGCGTCCATGCGTCCACGTTCCGTGTCAAAACCTAGAAAACGAACTGCAGCTCCTATCCATGGGAATTTCAGGATCCTAAAATGGAGGTACGTTAGTACCATATTTTTGGCCATATTTTCTTGGGATATTCCCTGAAATTTAGGCCTGAAAAATCGGCCCACCATAGATATTAATGGAATCGGTAGCTGCAATGGCTTCCCGGCGTCAAGCCCCGAATAGCTGGGGCCGACAAACGACAAACCATTGGAGATACGACAGCGACCGCTATCAATTTCTTCATGGTCCCAAGTAGAAAAATCCCAGATAAAATATCCCCAGTAAGTACGGCTACCCAGTTATGTGTTTTTCTGAAAAGCGGCTACCGTGTTTTTAACCGACCCTTTATCATCATGTTTTCCACCCCAAGTTCAGTTCCAAACCTCAGATTGTTGGTTGTCATCACACTTATATATATATATATTGTATATATATTCCATCTAAATCCCCAACAAAAACCATATAAATTGCCAGACGTGTTGCATCAATCACCATGGTTTATAATTAGCCATTTTACATCATTTCACGTCTTTTTATCGCCATCTGTTGCTTTCCCCAATGGGCCCGCAGGCTCCATCCCCAGCACCTGCAACATCTGCGTCAGCTCCCGCGCCAGGCCACCCTTGGAAGCAAAGGACATGACTCTGGAGGAGGCACCCAGGTCCTAGCACCGAGAGGTGACACAGTGACCGTGAGGTGAAGCTGGGTTTTGATGGGGGTTTTCTGGAATGGGGGATGGTTTATTTCATGGAAAATCCTATGAACAAAATGGATGATTTGGGGGTAGCCCCTAGTTAAGGAAAGCTCCATATAAGTATCATATTGAATAAGAAGCTGGGAAATTGCTGGGTTGATAAACTATCATACATGTATGAATCATAATATGATATTTGACAACATTTATATAGTATCAATGAGTTGAGTATCATATTATGATATATGTATGATATTAATATATATATATATACAGTATGATATGGAATGAGATAGAACCTGGTATATTGATATAAAAACATAGTATCAGATGGCAAAAGCATTTCTGAATGTGCCACCCTTGGCTCTTTGCAACAGCGCGGCACGGTTTTGTGCATGTGGAAACCGTTCAAGGATTCAGAAAGCATCTGCAGGACACTCCTTGTTTGACAGTTATAACTGGTTATTTCTATGGGATTATACATTCTCTAAATGGGGTTATAAGATGTTATAAGTACTTCTAATTCTAACTGGTATTTCGGGCCATAACTGTTGAATCATGTGATTGAGATCTGAGAGAACTGCCACAGTCTATCTCACTAGACTAAATCCCAGTTCCATACAGTTTTCCCATTCTGTTCCTCAACAAATCCATTTCTACCCCATGGAAATTATCCCATGTCCAATGTTTGGTAACACAAATCCAAGTTTTCGCTGGTTAGCCATCCCCGTCCCGTGGCGGCTAACATGCGAAACCAATGGTTAAATCACATATTGTAAATCCTGGTTGGTGGTAAAAAATAACCATCTTGAAAAATATGAAAGTCAATGGGAAGGATGACATCCCATATATTGTGAACAATAAAAAAAGGTTTGAAACCAGCAACCAGAATCCGTATAAATCCCATGTTTTCTGAGTTCAATCCCTCAACTTCGCCGGTTCTCCAACCGCACAACCCTGAAAACGTCTACCCGCATCCTTGAGGCCGGACAGTGCCGGTGCAAAGGCACCGGAAGAAGCGCCGGTCGCAGCCGCTGTAGCCGCCTCCATGCAACGGCTGAGGCGAGGCAGGGGTGGTAACCTGCAGTCAAGATGCCAAACAAATCATGCACATGTAGGTTTTGGCACCTGAAAATTGAAAAGCCAACGAAATGAGTTTGGTACCTGAACATTTGGGGGAACACCCAACAATTTGATGGTTGAACATCATTTGTCTTATTAAAACGACCATTTGGGGGGTATACTCCTTTTTGTAGACCCATCCATATGCAAATCACCCTGCTTTTTGCAACATGAGCAAAACAGGGTGGATTTTCTGATTTTCGTTGGTGGTTTTCACGGGTGGTGAAACTGCCATACTTGGTGGTGGAGCCCATTGCTCACAAAAAAAGATGGGGGGTTAATGCCAAGGTTATCCTATCCTCCAAAAAAGAAGCATGGCATCTCAGAATCCACTGGATAAAACCGAGGATCGGATATGCTCTTTTCATTTGATGTGTTTTCCTTTAAAAACCGGATGGACATGCCAAGGTGTGCCTTTGCACAAAGCCCCTGACCTTCATTGTCTTGTCGGCTTGGTCAAACGTGGCAATGAAGAAAAACACATTTCCAATCACTGTATATACTGTATACTGTAGATGATTCTCCCATAGACATCTCCATTTAGTTCAAGCATATTCCAGCTTGCCATGCCTGATGACCGGAGGGTAAGCCCACATCCTTGTTTAACCCATATGCGGGTGGCCGAAAACGTGGGATACATCACTACATTGCAATTTGAACCGGGAAAATATAGAATAACTAACCATCCATCTTTGGGAGTGCCCTATTGCAGACAAACCTGTATGCATCTGTATGCCATCTATAGGAGATTGTAAAATATTCAATCTCACCTGTGCTTGCGTGGGCATCGCCGGCACAGCTTGCGGGGGCAGGTGCGATTGCAGAGTCTTGGCATGATAGTCCAAGGCCTACAAAGCCGATGGGAAACAGCTGCTGAAACTCGACATCTCTTATCCGAAAATGGAGAATTCTTAGCATTTCTCTCTGACTCTTGCAGCATGTATGGCATTTAATCAATGAAAAGCTATCGTTTCAAAATGTGGGGACGTTGTCCAGGGAAACATAAGTCGAATGCGTGAAACTTAAAGCTGTTTTGATGGTACTACTGTGGATGGTTGTGAAATCCTGCACCAGTTGATAGGTGGTTTATTTATGTATCCCATGTTGTTTTTTTTTTCGGGTTTCTTCCCCATCCTTTCGGTGGTGCAAGATTTCGCTGGCCCATCCACAGTATGACAAGCTTTAACCTTCCCGAACATATCTGGGGTGTTTAAATAGCACAATGGAAAGCACGGGTTGACTCATCATCGGTGATTGGGCGGAAAGCTGTGGTCGTATGGTCAGACTTGAACGAAAACCAAGTTTCAAGCCAACATATTTCACGAAATAAGAAAAATATATGATATAGATGATACGTATGTAACATATTTGATCATATTTCATCTATACTTCATCTATGGATGCCAACCCATAAGACATCTTGGCCCCAACTGGTTTTGGGCTCAATGATTTTCATGTGGGCAGATTCCCCCTATCACCAAGGACCAATATGACTCCAGCCTCTGATCCAAGAATATGGGCGACTGTACACTCTACAGTTATGGCCCGAAAAACCAGTTAGAAGTACTTGTAACATCTTATACCTCCATTTATGGTTTATGTATAATCCCATTGATTCATATCCAGTCCAGTTAGTTCACCAATGGCCATAAATCTGCTTGAACTTTAGAATTTCAACCATCGACTCAGCTCCATCAAACATGCCTGGCCTAGTCCTGGCTTTCGCAGAAGTTGAACCAACAAAAAACACCAACAAAACTGGTGTGTCTAAAAATCAAGGACCCCGATTCCATTCCCAGATGAAAATCAATTCATCATTTTGTCCCGCGGACTTGAGACAAACTCAAACATCAAATTGTCGGCTGTACATCTTATCCATATTCCCCTTGAATCCCTGTGATTGCTGGAAGAAAAAACAACATGTTTCCATCATTCATTGGTTTATATCCCCTGGGTTTCATGGTTCAATCCCAGATACAATCCAATAAAAAAAAAATAAGATAAATGCTATTGAATGCCATCTATAAATGCCATCTGCAAATGCCATCTGCAAATGCCGTATAAACACAACATATTTTATTGCCATGTGTTGCACAACGCACCATTCTCAATGCCGAGGTGCCCGCGGCAATGCCGCCTGCAACGAAGCGCTTTGCTTCGCATGGCCTGGGGGGTGCGCTGCGGCACCCCAGTGGGGGCAACAAGATGACTTCACTGGGAAGAGTTTCGATTAAATGCGAGAGGATATATACCAGGTATGCCAACATTTCAAGAGGTGATGGGGTTATACACTACACAGTATATACATTATATAGCAACATGAAAGGGGGTTTCACTTGCCTAACATTTTACCATTTTCTTTTAGGGAAACATTGAAGATTTAACTATAGAGGATGTAAACAAACAATCATGGGGAAATGTGACTTTGAGAACTAAACATGGACTGAAATCGGGTGGACATAGATTTACATCAACGAGGAGAATGGATACCATTTTAGCAAACCAAATGGATTTTTAGGTGTATTAACCATATGATTAAATCCTGCAGGACCATTTTTGGGATATCTCCATCTCGGTGAACCCAAAAAAACGACGACAGTCGTTCCCCCGAAAAAGCCGCAGTTTGTTGAATGTTTGAGGTTCGCCTCTTCAGCCTTTCAATGACTTGGCCCGAGGATTCACAAACAAAACCAAGCAATGGTAAAAACAGTCAGGAAGGGAATCTTGTCGGGGTGAATGGTATAAAATTTATAAAACAACTTGCCTTTTGTAGAGCTTTGCGTAGCTGGTCACCGGGTCAGTTCTTGCTACATGGAGGAAGAAACTGGTTCCCCAATGAACATCTCCCTAAAATGCCAGGTTTGACCTGGATCACTGGGAATGGGCACCTTATTTGCATTGCTAGGGATGTGACAAGTTGATCACGTGCCAAACATTGTGTTCGGATGTGTTGGGTAGCCTTGGCTCTTGGCAGATGTAGAGATTCACCAGCGCTTCAAGGGGAGAACCATTGGTATGTACGGGTTTCCTTGTTTGTTCCCGAAGGCTACCCTTCCGGTCATCTACCAACTGGAGATCCAATGGTAGATAAGATGCAATATGTGGCTTTATTCTGATTAGTCAAGGCGGTTTTAATAACTCATGTGACTCAGGTCATTTTTCCCTTATATAGCAGCTATTCAATTAATATATCAACAGCCAGAAAATGCTATTTGGTTGCCGTGGGGTAATGTGAGCCAGGACTGACGTGGAACGCCCAAATTACCAAGATGTCGCAAACGCTCATTCTCCAAAGCCGCTTTTTGATGCTTCTTGGTGTTCCATGTTGGGTTGTTTTTTTTTTTTAATACCCTCTGGTAAATAAACATAGACCCTGAAAATAACAATTTTTACTGTAATGGAAACTAATCTTCCAACCCCTATCTGGCAGGGTCTATGTTTACCAGAGGGTAATGATCAACCATTGTATGTTCGGTTTGTCCCGTTTTCCCATGGTATTTTCATGGATTCATAGGATTTGCTGCCATGGATGGTGACAATCCCCAATATAGTATATTGATATATTGGATAGTATATAAGCCTAAACAATATGACTAATATAACCAGTATATAACATACTATATGATGTTTAGTTAGACAATCCCCAAACAATTATGTATGATCATCACTAAACATCATGACCATCACTTAACAAATGTCTTGAGTCCACTGCTCCAGCTGCCGGCGTCGCGCCTCGCAGCAAGGGCTGGAGTCCACGCAAGACGAAGGCTTGAAACTCGTGGAAGAGCAGCAACCCATCGAGATCTTGATCGCTCTCCTGATGTGACCGGGCGAATGTGCGCCTTCTACGTATAGGCTAGGGTTGTTTGTGTGTAAATATGTACATATACTCTATTTATATATGTATATATATCTAATGATTTATATTATACATATTCTTGAAATAAAACTGTTAGTGAACCAAGGCCATTTTGGGATATTTACCCCAATTCTATCCATTCCAAACCATCATTCCAGTGACGTCACAGTGAGGTTGTCATAATATATCCATGGTATATACAGAGCTATCACTGGCTAATCTCAGAGAACCTATTATCTACTGGTAACGCTTTGATTTCAGAGAAACTCTGCAAGGTATCCTGTGAACAAAGTGTTTACCAACATGAAAAAAGGTGAAATTAATTGAAATTATCCTGTGAAATGTTGTTTGATGTACTCCATGGGGGGCAACGCAAAGAAACATCGCTCCAAGAAAGGTGAGACCTGCATTACTGGATCCGAAAGAAAATCCAGATGAACAAAATATGACAAGACGCAAGAAGGAATAGCAACATACTTGCACAAGGTTGTGATGTGCGCATATATTTGGATATGAATATAAAACTATGGAAAATTATGTGGATATGACACATGGATGACTAGTTCCCTGCATCAGGATATTTTCGGATGTCCAGAACATAAATATCAATATCAATAAATATAAAGTACAACAGTTAGTTAAATTTACAGAACTCTTCAGAACCAAAAAACACCTTTTCACAACACGACCGAGAATTGGAAAGGGGTGTAATCCCAACTGGAAAATCACCATCATCGAAGCAAATGATGGTTCCCTAAAATGGGGTTCCAAATCATCCCAAGTCATGGATGACCATTTCACACCATGACTTACTATTGAAACCCATCCCCCAAAGGGATCCACATCAGGTGCAATGATAAACCATTTGAGGTAATTATTTCCAACATGCTTTAACCATACTCAATTGGGTAAACCAAATGATACTCATTATATACCCCCAAGTGTATGGTTCTAATCACACCAAACATGATTTATTGTTGTTGTGGCATGAATTATACATATTGGGATCCCTACATTCTTGAAACTGGAGACGTCAAGTACGGTGTATTACTGGTCTCTTCATGGATTTCAAGTAAGTTCCACTCATGAGTTAGGTAATTGATACTATTTACTATTTATAGTAATTGACTATTGACAGTAATGACTCAATGTGAAAAATACTATGAATATTGATCCAACCTGGATACTTAAATAATGTCAAATACTTAAAAAAAAACAAACAATTTTTGTGGGTTCATTGGTGCATGTGCCAATGCCACAGCCAAGCTTTAAACGGAGACGGATGATAAACCAATGGATTCGGGTTTTGCCATTTTTCACACACACCCAAATATCAAATCGTAGGTGAATATTTAAGTGATTTATCCATAATTATATCCTGTTTCATGTCCATTACATTCCGATTCTATCTCTGGGATGTATGTATGTATGTATGTATGTATATATATGTGTGTGCCATGGTGGAAAGATTGTATATTGTGGTATGGTCATCAATGGCCATCCATCCCGTACCAGTAGTACCGCACAAGGCAGCGGCGGAAGTTTCAACGATAGGTTACTATAGGAGAGGTGAGTTGCTGATGCATGGATGGCAGAGCGAATCCACTGATGGACCGAAAGGTGGTTGGAGTTGTGCTTTTTGGAGTGGTTGCAATGGTTGCAGTGGTCACCTCACTCGCAACTCCTGGATGTAGTGTGGTATAGGTGTAGTTGTAGCTGTAGTGGGGTTGATGTTGTTGAAGTTGTAATGTTGTAGTTGTGGTTTCAGTTGTAGGTGCAGTTGTAGTTGTAGTGTAGTTGAAGCGTAGTTGAAGTTGTAATGTAATTGCCTTAATCGTAGTATTGTAGTACTGTAGTTGCAATAGTTGTAGGAGTTGTAGTTGTAGATTGTAGTTGTAACTGTAGTGGTAGTGTAGTTGTAACTGTAGTTGTAGTGTAGTGTCGTGGTAATTGTTGCTGTAGTAGTGTAGTTGAAGCTGAAGTTGAAATGTAGTTTTAGTGTAGCTGAAATTGTAGTTGCAGTTGAAGCTGTAGTTGCAGTTGTAGCGTAGTTGTCGTAGTTGTTGCAGTTGTAGTTGTAGTTGAAGTGTAGTTGATGTTGCACTTGTGGTTGTAGCTGTAGTTCTTGTAGTTGAAGTGTAGTTGAAGTTGTAGTTAAAGTGGTAGTGTAGTTGTAGTTGAAGTTGTAGTGTGGTGTAGTGCAGTTGCAGTTGTCTACCTATCTGTCTATCTGTCTATCTATCTATCTATCTGTCTAATCTAATCTTATCTTATCTTATCTTATCCTATCTATCTATCCATCTATATATCTATCTATCTATCTATCTATCTCTATCTATCTATCTATCTATCTAACTATCTAACTATCTAACTATCTAACTATCTAACTATCTATCTATCTATCTATTTATCTATCTGGTCTATCTATCTACCTATCTATCTATCAATCTATCTAATCTAATCTAATCTAATCTAATCTAATCTAATCTTATCTATCTATCTATCTATCTGCCAGTTTGAAACCGAAGCTATTCTGCGACACTTCCTCAACTTTTGAATTAGACAACGTCGAAAACACAGCAATTCTGCGAGACCTCCTCAAATATTGAAGTTGACAACATCAAAAGCGAAGAAGTTCTGCGAGACGTCCTAATTATCTCAATTTTCGAAGTTGACAACATCAAAAACGAAACACTTCTGTGAGACTTCCTTCGAAAATGGAAAGTTGAGTGCAGAGCTGACAGCCTCGTACCAATCCGTTTTGCGATTTTTCCAGTCCACCTGTCGAAAGTACTGCGCCTGCCACGAAAAAGTGATGCCAGGTCATACGAAGTGCTGCACCTGTCACGCAAAATCATCTCAGCAAACCTGAAGATCTGA
>Ga0126342_10009310_pt1 | contig 17603 bp, 15 predicted proteins | sample Cyp1metagenome_FD_92528 | JGI IMG/M metagenome (GOLD analysis project Ga0126342, IMG submission 92528) | Coral microbial communities from Lord Howe Island, Old Settlement Bay, Australia - Cyphastrea 1 metagenome | ecosystem: Host-associated > Invertebrates > Cnidaria > Coral ... | reverse complement strand
TGGCGGGGGGGGGGTCTAACTGGAAAGTTTCAGGGTTTCCAATGGTCCTGCTCCCTGCCTATTCCTTGCTAAAGCAAGAGCAACTTCAGCTAGCTCGTTTGGGTTCCATGCGATTCCTACTTTTAAGGCTTCAAATTAAAGGTGGGTAAGATTGATGATCTGAGAGTACTTGATGGATGCTTTTTTCTTGCTATCTTTTGTGGCGTGGTACTGGTAGCAAGGACACAGGCAGCATACACAAGGAAATGGAAGATTTGAAACCAGAAGGCAACAGCTGAATTGCATACAGTTGTGATTGGCGACACTTTTTAAATGGCACGGTTGCTAGTGCTTGCCGGTAGCACCCGAACGTAGCGCGGCGGAAGTTTTGAAAAAGGAAACTGTTATAACTAACAAAAGACGTACCTACTGGATGTGGTGCCTCTTTCTTCATTTCAAAATTGCAGCATATTGTAGCAGCAACGTCTTTCAGATTTGTGTCAAATACAAAGCTAAACAAACGTTCCCTTTTGACAGCAATGTCATGACGCGCAGCTACAAATCCCTTCTGGTTTTCAACTGTTCTGTTTCTAGCCAAATGCATCGTTATATTCTATTTCGATCTATTTCGTGCTCCTCCTGTGCCCATGCTTTTAGTAACTAGCATCAAGATTTCTACGTGGGAAAAAGAAACTCCCGTTTTGCTCCAAAGCACTGACCTTGAATCGTCCACTTTTCAGACCATTGAGAGCCTCTTCACGCTGCCTCTGGTCCTTCCGGGCTGATGCCAAAACATGCCGAAACTACCACTAGCATTCACTAGAACACTTAATCATACTTGATCCATCTATATCCATCTTGATCCACTTCATGAATGTTCATGAATGCTCATGAATGTTCATGATGCCAATGAGTCCAATGAGGCTCTTCCAAGTTGTCCTTGTCACCATGAATGGATGTGCAAGGAAGACCTGAACAGCGCAAACTTGGTCGGAAGCGAATCTTGCTGCGGCGTCCAATTGCTTCCACTTGTTTCTACTAGCGCCATAGATTCTTCTTCACTTCCATTCACTTCCTCAATCTTCTTTCCTTTGGTGTTCAATTGCAAAGAGAGTGACAAGTTTGCAGCACACTGCCTTGGCGATACAGCTCGTTCGAAAGGCTCTCGCACATTCTTTTGGTGTTGCAGAAAACGAGAGCCTTGCGGCCATAGTCAGCCATGTATGAAAAGGGATGGTTGAACCATGCAAAACCGAGGTTTGAAATCATCTGGAAATGCAGAATGTATGCTTCCGATCTGCCTTGCCGCTAGCAGTTTGGCTTGTAAGCCCAGCCTCACAGTGTGACATGACAATGTTGCACTTGTTTCAACCCTGACCCAACAGCCAGCAACTTGGGCAGACAAACTTTAAACAAACATGTTCGCATCATGATTTGATGATGTTTGATGTCACCTGCCTCCCGGAGGGTAGACACAATTTCTCTGTTTTTGTTGAAGGCATCCATGACCTTCACAATCTGTGTGATGTCCTGAGCAAGGAGCAATAAAGTGGAAACTCTTAATCATGAGCTGCAGCCATTGCTTAGATGTCCTGGTTGCCTTTCAAGACCTCTCGATTTCCAATCATGACTTTGTAGGGCCTTTCAAGTTGAATCCGACACTTTCTGGAGCACTCTACCAACTTCACTGGTTTCCATTTTGCTATACCGGGAGCGCCTGTTGAGAATCTCATTCGCAAGCTTCCTCACCTAATCGAGTCCCATTGAGGTCAGGCTTAAAACAGTGTGCAAGGATCTGGACGAACATAAAAGGGCACATTGCATGGCATTGTCTGTGGCGCCGCGCCTCCTTTGGCCACGTTGCTGTGAAAAAGAGAGTGTGGCGCTTCCGCGGAAGCTGGCCGCTGTGGTCAAATGTGGTCAGCTCATGCCAACTCTGCTCATGTCACAGGGTGGCATGTTCAAATTTCGCATAAAAAAATAAGAAAGCATACAAGGGCTCAAATATGATCAAATGATATCAAATGATATCCTTGAATTCCAATCATTGTGCATGATCGTGAAATGTTCGCCACACTGACCCACACCTTGGCAAGGATCTTGCGGATTTGTGGTTCAAAACCCATATCAAGCATACGATCTGCCTGCAATCTGCACTGGTGTCTTTGGAGTGAAACTGCTTGTTCCAGGTTCCATACTGACAATTGCAACACGAGGAGAAATTGCTTTGCTGGCTTTGCTTGTTTGACATTTGACAGTGTTCCAAACCAGCAGCTTGGCATCAAAAGCGAACCTCGTCTAAAACCAGCTTCAGAACTCCATCCAAACGAACCTGTTAAAGCTATGGAGTGGAAGGTTGGGTTGTGTGCAGGCAGGTGCAGGGTTTGAAAGCTCATGAAAGCTCTGCTTTTGAGCGTTTGGCACCAGTTCAAGCCCAAGACTTGCCCATTTTCGAGAAAGTCGTTCAAACGACCAGGACATGCCACGACGGTACTCGGCGGCCAGGCTGATTGGCGCAGAAGGGCATTCAACATCATTCAACTGCTGTGAAACCCTGTGAAACCATGTGAAACCTCTCAATCTGAGGCAGCTGCTGACAACCCTGTCGGTATCTAGCCATTTGATCGCCCTTGGGAGCTCCGCCATACCTTATTCCAGTGCAGTGCATCCCAGTTTTTTTTCTATTTGATTCTATTTGCACCCTTGAGACTAGATCACATGATAGTCTATCGTCAGCATGTCAGTGCAGGGTCCGCTTCATCCGGGCTACAAATACACTTGAAGCCTTGGAAAGTACGCAGTCCTTCGGGCTGTACACGTTTTGAGTGGAGATAGCTGTCTGAGAGATTTTGTCAATACGACTGCATGAGACTGTTCCCTGTAGATCTGGGCAAAGTCAACATTGTTTCCAAAATCTGATCCAATTTTGGCCAGCTCATCTGTAGGTCAAAATGCTGTCAAATAGAAAATAATAGAAAGCTGATGTGCGGATGCCTCTGTATTGCCGGTGAGTGCTAAAACGGCCTTTGTTTGTGAAAGCTACAATGTGATTTGTGTGTGTTCATGCTTATGGCATCAAAGTGGAACTTACAAGTGGGAATCACATTATACAACCATGCTTAGTTGTCAATGTCTTACACAAATGTAGCGGGTTGAAGATGTTACCATCGCATACCTTTGCGTACTTCACATGGGTGACTTGCTGCTTTCAGGGAGCGCATTCACCAGTATTCACCAAACAAAAAACCCTCTTACATAGGGCTGCTCTTTGTATGGCATCGTAAGATTTTGGCACCGGTATGGCTGTGCGGCTGTGCAGGGATGACTAAACAGTCTGAGGACGAGGTTTTTTCTTTGCGTCAGGGAGGTGTGCCAGCAATGTAAGTTTAAGGATTAAAGCTGCTTGCTTTGATGCAATCGAGAACGTATAATCTGCAAAACCATGACCAACTGCAGTTCCCAGTCCTGTGCACTATTCACAATCTGCATTAAGCGAAGTTGGCTAAGAGATGGGAAGAGGGAAGAGATGGGAAGAGTATCCAAGTGTGAGCTTCCTTTACCTTCATGATCTTCATGATTGTGGCACAAGTGCAGTGTTCTTGGAAACTGCCGAATCTGCTGATCACGTGGAGCTGCTGAGGCAATCCATGGCGAGGCCCCGGCATGGCGACGCATCGGAAGCCAAGGCACTTCCCAAAGCGCTGGGCCTGGCACAAAAGATGGCCATGCCAACGTCTAGCTGTGGTGCAATTTCGGTGCGCAAAAGAGATAAAAAAATTGCGTAATTTCCTTGCCTCAGCCTCGGTTTGCTGTGCAAGTTCCCGCCTAAAATTCGCAAAACAAATCACAAGTTTTGTGCTGACAGCTTGGAATCTTTTCTGTACCTCTGCATTGATGCAACGTGCAACTTGCAACTTCCTCACTGAGGAAGTTCTCTGGGTCCAACGTACGATTGTGCAATTTTTTCCACTTCTCCGAAATCAGTCTTACAAAATCTTACCAAGTACATTCTAGATCTGTTCTTTGGAGTTGTTGAGCCAACATTGTGTCCGACTTAGTGACTTATTGCCTGGAGACACCTTCTTCACCAATATAGCAGCACAGCAAAGGAAGAACACGAAGCATAGCAATCTGACTGCATCTGCGATCTCGGTCGCAAACGTAGGGGACATTACCAGCGCACCAGGCCCATCTCGTTCGGGTCTGTGGTTCTGCGCCAACGATTCAACGAAGTCGACAAATGCTCACACAGCTATACACAGCTACAGTATTTGAGTATATTTGAGGTTGTCATGAAGTTGGTTCATGTTGGCAGCCAAAAAAGCTAATGGTGTGTCATTGCACAAGTTCAGTCTCTCTGCATGCTGCTAGAATATGTTCTGGTGATTTGAATTGGGGATAATGGCGCTGCCTCCTCTACCATCTGGGCAAACGCAGGGAGCAAAAACGCCTTAGTATCTGACGGGTTCAAGGTGCAAGGGGCGAAAAAGGCACTGACTAGAATGTGACATGAAAGCACAAACAGAATGCATCAACATGTTCATTTACGCCTTCCCTGTGTAGAGCAGCAACAATATCTGGTGTCTATTCTGGTCTCTTCAGAAGCGATTGTGAGAGTACAATACAAGCAAGTTGCCCACTATCTGCAGGATAGCCCTGCTTTGACTTGTTGCATAAGACTCAAATATGATGACATGTAAAAACTATGGCTATGCCGCTATGCACTCCAGCTCCTGCAATTGCATGTTGTTAGCGTAGGATGGCCCTTTGTTGCTTTTACCATGCTTTTATCCGCAGATATAATTATGCAAGCGACACATCCCAAGTGCAGCTCTGCCAATATCTACAAACCTTTCCCGTATATTTTGCGGCTCGGGATCTGTGCAAACTCAAACATCACATTCCAAACATCACATTCCATGTACATTCAAATCCTAAATACCGAAGGATGATCTTTAGATGACTCCAGAGTGACTTCGCTCTCATCTTGCTGGGCCTTCAAACTAGAGTCTTGCCGCTGCCAGTGGCAGCAATACCTCACAATCTTGCACTCACCTGATGATCATCGATGATCTATATAATTAGATACATGAGATATATGCCACATGTCGAGAACTCTCATGATGAGGTCGGTATGTAACGCTTTTCATGGCTTCACCATGCTGACCGAGCCTATGATGTCCTTCCCCCTCAAGCCCAATGGCCAAGTGTAGGCCTGGTCAATACGCTCAGGCCACCCTGAAGGCCCTGAAGCATCTCTAAAAGGCATTAAAAGGCCACGAAGGTGACTCATGGCAGCAGCTGCAACTGGCTGTGAAACAAATGGATGACCAAGGGATGAAAGAGATGAAATAAATGAAAGAGGGGTGGAGATGAAGGAACAAATTAATGCAAACCAGATGACTGGCAAACTCTGCACATCTGGAGATTGGCCATTTGCCACATTGACATGTTTCTGCAGCTTTCAATACGCTGCGACATCCACTCATCTTGAACGTGCCTGGATCTGAGAAGGAGATGGAAATCCAGCTTTCCTCGCTTGACATAAGTTCAACTTTGATCTCCATACTGCAGAAAGAGTAGTGCAGGTTGGAAAAAGGCTAGGCATGTCAAAAAAAGTGAGAAATATAGCAAATAACTCAAATAACCCAGTTGAGCGTCTTCAACTCTTCCCGTATCTCGCGTGGAAAATCACGGGCGTCTTCGAAGCTGGCAAACCTTCAACAACCAATTGATTTTTCTGATTTTCGCATCTTTTCGCTTGCCAGCGGAAAAAGCACACGAGCTCGACAAACTGAGTGGTAGCTTGGGATGCTTGGGCACGAACCGGTCTGCTTGGATGGGTTCCTGTGAAAGCATCAAGTGAAACATTGTGAAACCGGTGTTGGAAGTTGCCTCCTGGAAAACTTGCAACTTGACAGCGCCACAGACTCGGTCCTCGTCTGGATTTAGAACTTGAACTTCGTCATCTTGAGCGGTCTTTCCCGTAGTGAATCCCCTACCAGCCGCCTCACATTGAATACATTGACTGGACTTTGATGGACTCTGTCCAAGCCAGCGAGTTTTATCGCACTTTGATAAGACCTCAATGCTGACGCAATGGCGCCTCACAAGCCTCTGCCAGTGTTAAAGCGCGACCCTCAGGAAGTTGCACGGGTGAACGTGGAGCCTCAAGCAATCTCAATCACAGTCTATGTATGTCTATGTCATTTTGGTCAAATTCTGTCAAAACACACTTTGATTCCTCTTCGAGGTTTGCGCTTCATCCTCTCTGGAGACATCTAGAGTCCAAACGAAATGTACAAATCCTGGACCCCGACTTGGACAGCCCATGCGGGGCTCCTGTCAGATGGACAAATTTCAGCATATCACTTCCAGTGCTGACTACAATATGTCTAGAATATGTCTAGAACACATTCGGCATGAAGATTGAGACATGTTGAAACTTGTGATACGAACCTGCTTCGACTGCGAGCGCACCTGCTGTCCAATGAATTTGTAACAAATGCTTGTTGGTGTCTCGTGCGTACTATGCAACTGCTACGCAATAATTGCAGCGATCAATGTCCAACGAAAACCGAACAGAACAGCAACTAGCAAAACGGAAAGCAATATCCAACCGCAGTATCAACAAGTCTCAGAAGGAATCAGGCTGGCAACACCCTCCATATCTGCCACCGCCACCAGCGCCATTGTTCCTTTTAGGCAAACTTTGTTTCCGATGAAAAGCCGTAAGGGTCCGTAAGGTTTCAAACTCAAGTATGTAAAGTCATGATGCCTCAAACTGAGACACTAAGCAAAAACTATCAGAAACTGGGCCGAACCTTGGAGGCGAGCGATTCTTCGCTCGGCCACGGCCTCATGGCAATCTTTTGCTTGGACTATTATGACTATTGGATCTATTGGTATTGAATATTGGACTCCACAATTCTTTCTCAAGGTGAGCTTTTTCAAGACTGGTTTGGATATCTTTGGATCCATTGAGAGAATAGCTCCGGCTTCTGCTAGGGCTCAGAGAGTCTCGACTATCGTAGCCTGGCTCCGTGGCTTGAACCCCGAAACGCTTTTTGCTTCTGACATCTTCTGACCATTTCTCCGCTGTGTTCGTTGACACTTCATGACAATTAATGGCAATTATGTAATGGTATCGAAATGTATTGAATCACCTCCGAGGCATGTCAAACCACTCCTACACAATCGAGATCATGGATGAATATGGATGATATATCGACATCTAGGTACATCTAATATCATCTCGTGAATCTAGTTTACACGGAACCTGCTCAATCACTGCATATCACTGCCAAATCACACGAAGGAAATAGATTGGAAAGCTATCTCAGAATAGACCAGTCTTGTAGGAGTTTGTAGGGCATCTTCTCAAACCCTTCAAACCATGCAATCATCACTGTAGTCGGAGTAGCTTGGACTTTTCCTTCGTTTTTCCTGAGAAGTGAGGCTCCTCTTGCTCAGCACAACTAGGTTTTTAAAGGTCAAATGCTTCGCACCTTCTTTTTCTTCTTTTCCTTTTTCTTCTTCTTTTTCTTTTCTTTTTTTGCCTTTATGGCCAGCTGGATTGCACACTCTTGTTGCGCATGCAGCGTTTCGCCTGCGACTTTCCGCCCAAGTCCGCCTTTTTGTCTTTCTTCAGTTTTTTGACTTTTTTCTTGTCCTGAGCCGCCAAGAACTACATTGATTCATGGTGATTCATGGAACTTGCTTGATTGGAATATATTGGAATGTTGGAGCTTGCTGCTGACATGTCTGTACAAGCAAGGCAGACATGCCAAAAGCGTCGGATTGCCGACACATGCTGAAGACTTCTCTAAGCTGTCTCTTGCTGTCTCCTTCTTCTTTTTCTTAAGTTTCTCGGACTCTGAGCTTTCTTCGCTCTCCTGCTATTTGCAGTCCAGCAGTAGGGTCACCAGTTCTCAAGCACGGTCAACGTCACCAATCTTTCATCTTGATGACAGCTGCTGTTACAAAAAGCTTCACAACCACTGGCAAGTCAAGGGCGGTCCTCATCCGAGTATTCTGAATCTGATTTAGCCATGGCTAAGTACTGCCCTATGGCCCTTTGTTTTGGTGAAGCCTGATGCATCTGAACTCATAAAAACTGCTTCAATTAGAGCAAGAGGTAAACTCGAGTTAACCGGTAGGTTTTTTCAATACTTGTCTCTTTGACAAACCAACCCTACACCGGCCAAACTGCCGAACTCCGCCGATCTTGCAAAAACTACTTGCTCCTGGGATCTCCTGGGCGCTATTGTATGCTATTGTATTGTCAAATTACGGTATGTTTTTGTCTAGAAAGCCCAAGAACTTGAGCCTCGACATGAAAAGCCAGGGGAGCCCTCGATTCGCAAAGCATCGCAAAGCCAAGTTTCATACTAAGAATTGACCGATTCTTTCCTGGTATGAGGTCTAGGCAACCGACTGCCTCTTGTCCGAAAACAGCCTTTCAAGCCAGTCTGGTGCGGTTCCCCTCGTTCCCACATGCTCAAACGATCGTGTTAGGCTGGATACTTGTTGCATGGTCTTCTTTGGTCCTGCTTAGCAGAACCCTTGCGCGATCCGGTCATAAATGGGCGCTATTGCACATGCTGAACATGATTGGGCTCAGCTCATGCAGAAGCTTTGAGGCTCAGGCCACTTGGGAATTAATGAACAGTCTGTCACATGAATGCAAGCAAAAAGTATCAAAAAGTCAAAAAACATGTCAAACAGATGCATATTTTTTCAACGTTAAAATTTAAAAACAAACAGATCCAACGAAAGCAAACTGGGTGATACATCTTGCACTTCGGATTCAGGCGCGTGGAGCTCGTAATTCTGCGGTGGGGTAAACATGAATAGACTGAAATTGATCAATACCCAGAGACGCCTGTTGAACAGAATGCTTGCGAGGTTGAAATATTTCCCACATGAATCAACATGAATCGAAATTAAATGTACAAATGAAGAGCTGCCACGGTGCTGCGGTCAAATCAGGAGCTGCCTGGCCAGGATTTAAGAATTGGAATCTGTTAAAAAAAAGTCAGGAACAACATGTGACACTCAGCATGGATGAAATGCAAGGGCTGTGTCAGGCCAGCGGTACACATTTTTCATTGGCAGGAATGCCCTTGTTGGTCTTGCGGATGAAGACCTGACGTTTACAAACCCACAAGCTCTCCCTGCTCCATATTCGTCTCTGTAATGATGCTTGTTTTCTGCTGGATGGAGGCTTGCGGATCACTGTGAACTCAAATAATGAATGGTCCGAATTCAATCGTAAAGTCTTCGTTAGGTCCAAAACTGTCTGTCTGCCTGCCTGTCTGTCGGTCCCTCTGTACGTATTGCGGCTATGTGCATATAGTAATAATAATAATAACAATAATAATGATAATAATGATAATAATAATAATTAATAATAATAGTAATTAATAATAATAATTATTATTATTAATAATAATAACTAATAATAAAAATAAATAATAATTAATAATAATTAATAATAATTACTACTACTACTACTACTAGTAATAATAATAATAATATATATATACATAGTTGTGTATATATAATTGTGTATATATATATAATTGTATATATATATATTATACACGTATATATAGTATTGGATCTAAATTCTTTCATCTGGAAACGGCCATCCTTCGCGAACTATCATTTTACTTTTGCGAAACTGTCGCGAACTACGTGTTTATCTTGCGCGTGACGCATGTAGGACAACGATGCCTCTTATGACGACTCAGTCATTACCTGCTAAATGATCATAGATTACTTCATGTCTTTCTTCTTGCTTCCACACAGAGCGGTTGAAGTAATAGCCTAGTAAACATGCCGCTAGCATAACAGAATCCGTTCTCAGGACAAATGGTTGCTTTTTGGGCAAATAGATGCAAATAGTAGATTATATTTGCAAGGCTTCCTGGGCCAACCCCGTCAAAATGCAATTTCACTTTCGCCTGCTCCGTCAAGTAACTCTCGCGAAAATATCCTTGTAAGGTATATATATACATATATGTATATATGTATAATATACATATATGTATATATATATATATATGTGTACAATGATGATTCTTAATATTAATATCTAATTTTGCGAACCTTTAACAAACAACTTTTTATATACTTTCGCAAACTCGAACAACGCCCTTCGCCATGTTTCAAAAACACAACATGAATGCTCTTCGCAATCAGATTTTTTACAAGGACCGTTAGATCATAAAAATATATAACTATACATATATATATATATATAATTATATATATAATAATATTATATCACATATATTTCATAAATACACATACTATGATATGTAGCCTCTGATTCCTATACTATCTATACGGCAATCATTGCTGGATGAATCCCATTGAATCCCTCATTCCCTCTGCCTTTTGGCAGTTTCTGGGGCCACATCTCCTGGCAAAAGATTGCAAAAGATTGCAGAAGCCAAGTAAATCTCCGATGCAACATATGCAACATATGCAACACTTGAAATCGGAACACGACTAGGAGCATCTCGGTCAAACAGGCAGACCTTGTTGGATTTCTAGTCTTTCAGGCAGAGTTGGCACGAATTGCAACAACACATTGTTTTTTTTGTGAGACCGTCCTGTGGGCGAGTTCTTTCGCATTGGCGGCAAAACGAATGCACACCTGCGTTACTATTGCGCATAAAAGAAGAACTCTCGCTCCATCATCGCAACAAAGACCACCAAGGTCCAAGCCTTGGGGGTCCCGGTGCAGAGCGGCTGCGCTTACTTGACCTCAACCAAGCAGGAATGGTCAGCCGGCTGGGCATCTGAAACCTTTGCAAAACAAATGCGTTGATTGCTTGAGAAATCCTAGATCCAACTCTCAAATGAAACTTGCAGGCTGAACTTAAACAAGCACGTGCGTATGTGCACCTTTACAGGTGAAGATCTGCACAGCATACCGATATCAACGCAGAAATAATATCCAAATACAAAGGGACGGCACATGGACAAGACTATGCAAACTGCAACACGTTCAATGTGGACTCATGCAAAGGCAATGACTGGCAAGAGCATGAAAACATGTATGAGCCGGAGACTAAAGCCCCACAGCAATTTCCACAACCAAGATAATTCTGCAAAATTATAACAATTGCAGAGACTGCATCCCACAACGCATCCCCGATCCTTTTCAGCCTGGACATGGACAGGCAATCAATACGAAAGGGATAAACGCAGAATCTTGTACTGTGAGCGTGTCAACCGCTTGCTATTAAGATATCTAGTGTAGATGGTGCACAGGAATGGGGCTTCAAGAACAGAAAACTGCAAATAATATGACTAGTATCAACAAAACCATAACTATTTCGCCAGGGGGTCGATGTTTGCCCGACATCGACGGAAATTTATGCGAAAATGCAATGTGCTGTGCTTTTTCTGCGTATGTCTATGGCAAAGAGCACACATGCAAAAGATTGATATTGCCTGCGTCTCGTTTTATTTTTGCGCTTACCTAAGATGGTGCCCAGACATACCAAAACATACCAATACCGAAACCACGTATTGAACCATGTTTGGAACATATTCTTCATAACTTGTAAGGTTTCGATCCTCACCGCTTCGGGAGGAGACGCCGGCGCCACGGGTGACATCGGCAAACAGAAACCCTTACTGTATCTTGACATATTGTTACTAACAACTAACAACCTGAAACTCTGTTACTGACTTAACACAGCGGAAACTCTACAAGAGACCTAAATTAATCGCAAACCAACCCTAAGTTCGAAACTAAATTGGCCCTACAATGGATCAGCCCTAAACAACCCAAAAAGAACCCTAGAACAACCCCAAAGCAACCCTGAACATCTTAAACAAATAAACCCGAAAGAAATGCTAAAGTGCCTAAACCCTCAATAACAACTTTGGGCGAACATCTGCCCCGGGAGAAGATGATACTCAACACATTAAGAACAATAAGGCAAAATTGTTCGGAGTGATTTTTCATGATTTTCCGTAGTTTTTCAAAACAAAATTACTCAAAGACTTCGGAGGGCAATTTGCCCACCTCGGTGGCGGAGCAGGTTGCCTGAGACATGATGCTACGAGCTTGCAGACCATGCGTTGAATCAGCTCGAAACATGCTTGAGATAAAATGTTCATATGACATTCTAAATACATTCAAAAAGATTCAATAAACCATAATTAGCCATGATATGCCATGATGAACCAAGTGGATCGATCCAAATGGTTAATGTCTATGCAACTCATTGGATGACATTGCAGGTCAAATTCACATTTCTGTGCCTGCTTGCTCCCGGGGCTGATGCAGCGCTTCCTCGCCTTTGAAACACATGCAATGGATTAACGATGAAAACTTCACCTGGATCTCCAAAACAAGCGCTATCTTGCAGAATCCACATACATTGAAATAGCATCGGAATGCATCGTCAAATATCCCTAACCTTCAAAGCAAAATGAGGCACACACGCTGGAGGGCGCGGCGGTCTCTCTGAATGACTAGGCTTGTCATCCTCTCATCGCGCATAAGCCGCATAAGCATATTGTTCACACATTGTTTCTCCTCAACGTTTTCTCTTCCAAGCTACAGTTTGTCTTTGATCAATTTTATTTCTCTGGACCAACAAATGCAAACACATATAGACAACACCTGCCTGAGCAAGGTCTTTCTTTTTCGAAATGTGCAAAGGCCTGTAAGGAGACAGGGAAGTACCAGGGAGTCATGGAAGCACACTATCCATTTCCTCATTCCCCCTGAAACGAATCCTGCCAACCCCACTGTAAGACTTGGGTGCAGACTTGAACACGTCTCGCACTCGGCTCTCGATTGTGAGCAGCTGCCTAGGAAGAAACTTGACAAACCACTTCAAATTTGAAGCCAAGGTGGGACGCATGGCTGCAGTGAAAAAAAAACACATTGGAGAGAACCTGCGTGATGTGGGGTCGGTGGTGCAAGCTTTGATCTTACTCATGTCTTCCCGAGTCTTCCCTAGCTAAGCTTTGACACTCAGCAGCACTGAACAGCTCGACCAGCATGACCGTTTGTCATGTTTGGCATCAATATGCATCATGAACTGATTGCGTAGATTGTCCACGCGCGCACACACACACATTGTGCGCGTTTCTCTGCACAAACTGAGATTTCTGAGCCCTCAACTCTCGGAGTTTGGAAGCTCCTTCTGGTGGTGGCCAGGCACGCTCAAAGTCCTGCATGTGTTTGGCCCAAAACAGGTTAGAAGTGTACACACGTCTTGACAAGCTGCGGCTGACTCTGTGTTGCTGACTGGACCCAGCACCAAACGCAAGTCTCATGAGTTCTCATGCCAGCGCGTGTGTTTCAGGAAAGCCTTCCAAGTCCGCAATCCATTTTCGCCCAAAAGATTTCCAGAAAGTGCTGTGGAACCATGTTGCACCGACTGGAGAAATAATTAGAACATATTAGAACTTTCATGTAAACACAGAAGACGAAGACATGCCAATTGAGACATGCTCCTGCTTGGCCACAGTGTGGCATGAGACGAGCTGGAAAACAGATGCAATTGCCACATGTCTCTAAAACGACACCATCCTGCTTCAACCAGGAAAGGTCTGTAGTTTTTTTTTAGCAAAACAACTCCACAAACTTCGCACGCTCAATTCATTCTTAATCATTCGTGATGGATTGATCACTTCAAAGCTAAAAACTACGAGCATGAACCTTTCCAGGAGCAATACCGTAGAATCAAAAGTTGTTCAAATGAGAGCGGCAAGAAACCTGCAATGATTGCTAAACACCGCTCCCAAGTGTGACTACATCCGCGTCTGCAAATTTCGAGGATTCATCTGAATTTCATCTGACTCATCCAGAACCAACTTCAGAAAGCAATCCCTGCCTACTGGGCACGGCCCACTAGGCAAAGGGTCTGGCCCAAGATCTTCAGACGGGAACAAAATTCAACCAATCCACCGCCCAAGACGTTTTGGCTAGTGATGGAACCGTCGTTTGAAGGCTGCTCACTTCAGCGGAAGTGAGATAGAGCTCGCGCGCTCCAGAAAAGGGCTCGCAGCTGCATGTTCGGACTCAGATCACAGGTCGGAATAGTCAGAATATGAATGAGAAAACCAACTGCTTAAGATGCTATAAGATGCTATAAGTACCCGAGAGAATCCAGGACAGTGTCTCAGTACTCAGTCTATCCACGTCTGATCGATTCTGATCGATTCTGATCGTCTATCCATGTCATTCCTAATTCTAATTGTCATTCCATGTCTATCCTAATCATTTCATTTTGATCTAATTTGGCACCGTGGTCCGAGGTCCGAGCCAATTCATCCAGGATTGTGTTCAACGTCGCCAAGGATTGAGCTGCTACCTTCACCTGTCCCATGATTTGTCAAGACATGTCAAGGCGGAGACAACTTGAAACAGTTTCGAGAACAGTTTCTATCACATTTCCAATTTGATCAATTTGATCAATTTGCAACACTCCAATGATTTTTCTTAGAATTTTCTATCATATATATGCAATTCTGTGCACATCACTGCATGTCTCTCATCTTGCATGTCTCTCATCTTCATTTCCCAATCTATCCCAACCTTCCACAACTTTCCCAACGGGTTCAACATGGTTCAACGTTCCCCCAACGTTCCCCAACGTTCCCCCATGGTCCATATGGTCCCACCACGTCCCACCTGCCGCAGGTCACAGCCCGGTCTACATCTCGAGTTCAATGTCTCCAGGTGCCTCTTCAGCCTGCGCCCCACTCCCCGATGGCGTTTCAACGGTGGGCAGGAGATTACAGGGAGACGTAAGCAAAGTTTCAAACTCTGAAATCATAGTGTGATTGGTGAGGAGTTTATAAGTAATAAAGATCAAATAAGATCTTCCTAAATATCGGCTGAGAGCAGAAAATCAAGGCTTCAACATGTTTGAAATAGGTTTCGTCAGGTTTCGTCTCATGCCGGCTGCGGGCCCCTTCAATTGTTGCAGGTAGGAAAAGCGCGTCGCGATGGTCTTTGTGACGCGACTGGCAGCTGGCCTTACAGTCAAATGATCTGCAATTCATTTTATGACACTCATGAATGGACTTGAAGTAGAGCTGTCTCGGAGGCTATGAAATGTACAAGTCAACCAAAGAATCTCCCTCACAACGAATTTTCAAAGTGTCAGTCTCAGCTACAAGATATGCAAGTTCCAGCTGTATGACTTGTGCAGCTAACAAAGACACAAATGCAACAAAGGCCGTGGCAGGAAAAGAACTTCGGACAGATAATATTAATGGATTATAAAATTATAACTATAAATATGATTTATATGTTCAAATGACAGAAACCGCTGCTTCTTTCTTTTGAGAATCGAGCCCAGACAATTGAATGGGACCGGGATTCTCGTAAAGCTCCTCCAAGACGGGGTTGAGCGCAAATGTTGAGCTTGAAGATTTTGTAGACTTCCAGATACTTGTATCAGGTCAAAAAATTGAGACGGTGAACATTCGTGAACTTTCCATGTGAGATAGGTCACTTTCGCGCAAGACTCTGCCCAAAACTTTGCCTGGCCAGCACAGGAGTCTCGAACCTGAAGCAAAATATGCAAAATCACTTAAGCCATCTTGTGGATTCTTGTCGTATCTTCAATCATGATTGCGGTGATCGTTCTAGTGCCTTCTGGCAAAGATCTTACTTGGGTTTTGCTTGCTGAGCTCTTCCAGAAGTTCCAGAGAATGGAGACGCTCGCATTGCCAAAAGAATCCAAAAGAGAAGATTCGATGGAAAAATATGGGCATACATAGATACATATAGCAAGATGTGGAAAGGGTTGCAATTGGATGCAATTGGTAGGTCAACCGATGTCTTCTGAGGGGCCTCCTTCCACTTCTTGAACGCGCCGGCATCGAGGTCAACCTGTGCCAGCTCTGCACGATGGAACTGATTAAAACTACTCAACACTTCAAGAAAGCAACCGTTAAAGATGTTAAAGAAATGACAGAAAACACAAGACATCTAGGAAGAACATGGAAGAACTACTGTACTGCAAAAAACAGCTACTAAAACAATCTAATCGTATAGCAAACTACATTGTCATCACTGGTCGTCCGTACAGACTCATTCTGATAACAGTGTGTCAGCCCATATCCATCACATCAAACTTGTGTGAGTGGGAGGGGAGTTCTCAACAAATGTTCAATATGTCTTTCCTTCAAAATTCAGGGCGGCTCCCACTCAAACGTTTGTAAGGCAAGCACCATCATGCCGTCAAATTTGCTGGCCGCCACTATTCCAAAGGAATGAATCACAAGATCAGAACTTCACTTTGTTCAAAGCTGCTGTTCCTCCTGGCCAGCCCTTTTCCTTGACCGTCTGGATTATCTGGAACTGCTTTCTCTTTTAGAGAAACAACTCCGCTTTGCGGACAAACTATGAGTTTCACACTTGCCATTCGGCAAGACATGCCTACCCATTTGCAGCGGTCTCCGATCTCTGTTGCATGGTTTGCGAAGGTAAACGAAGAAAACGAAGAGAATGCTTTGAGCAGCTTACCACATACTTTTGATTGTACGAGTTGCAACATCTTCAGAAGCGCTCAGAAGCTCCATCATGCTCAATCTATGAAAAACCGGTTGGCAAACGATTCGAGCATGTTTAATTCAAAAGTAATCGCAGCAAAAGATTTGAGCAGCGTCGAGGCCCGACAAGTCATGGTTCAACTCAACCAAAAATTGTTGGGCACTCCAAATAGTTCTGTGTGCGCACTTGTGCCGGTTGACGCTGCTCAAACCCACTCACATTTTTGACTTGATCCATCTCGATCATTCCTCACCTTTCTCTTTCCTCGTCAATTCATCGTCCCTTTGGTCTTTTTGAAGGCCATGAGGCGGAGGTCCCTCGGGTAACCCTGCCGCCTGACGATGATGTTGAAGTGACATTGCCTTTCCAAGTATCCGTATCAGGTGCAATCCTCCGCGCACTGCGCACTGCCTCGCAACATATCGTGGAGAAGGCTCCGACACGCTGCGACATGCTGTGACATTGTGGATTTGTGGGGACAAGGGAGCGCTCAGAAGCGCTCAAGTGTTCCAAGTAGTTCTTTTTCTGTCTTTTAGCCGATTTTAGCCCAGACACAGCCCTGAAGTTGAAGGCACCAATAGTCAAGGATGTCGACTCAGTTCCTCGTCCAGCTGCACGCTTTTCTATCTCTCGTTGATGCTTGAGGAACCTCGAAGGCTTGAGAAACAACCTACTGGTACAGAAAACACAGGGAAAAAAGAGTGGTGGATATCGAAGTTTCACAGCCTTGACACAGAAGATCTCAGCAACAGTTGATTCATTGCACCAACAATTTTGCTTCACTGCTTCACCTTTAGTATCCTTTCCGTTGCAAACCATAGCTGATGTCTCAATGTGGCAGGAACATGAGCGCAGGCACAACACAGGCATTACCACATGCAAGACAAAGACAAAATGCTGGGATCGCCGTGAATGCTGTGACTGCTCTTGGAACATCCTAAAGGTCCAAAATATATCAAAATCCGCCCACACCGCTTTGGCGGTGAAGGCGTGCTTATTGGGGGGCAAAACAGCAACACTAAATGCTCAATGACATTTGTTAATATAGCAGTCGCTATATCAGCTTTAGCTGGGGGGG
>Ga0126342_10009309_pt1 | contig 17603 bp, 21 predicted proteins | sample Cyp1metagenome_FD_92528 | JGI IMG/M metagenome (GOLD analysis project Ga0126342, IMG submission 92528) | Coral microbial communities from Lord Howe Island, Old Settlement Bay, Australia - Cyphastrea 1 metagenome | ecosystem: Host-associated > Invertebrates > Cnidaria > Coral ... | reverse complement strand
TACATGCTGTTGACCCGATGGCTCAAGTGCCTTAATAGCAAAAAGGTGCTTGGTTGAATGCACAGGGTTTGGCGGATTAGTTTCCCCTTCTTTTGGGTTTCTGTTCCGACCCCCTGTTTGTCTATAATATATATAATATATATATAATATATATATAATATATATAATATACAATATATATAATATATAATATATATAATGTATATAATATAATATATATATACATATCCAAATAACCTCTCTTCATAATATCCTTAGCCCTCATTTCTCTTCAAGGTACCTAGTTTTGACCTGTTCCTCGGGTCAAAATCGGTTGCACTCTCTATGGTGCCTTTGCATGCCCGAAGTTCTTGGTTGAACCCCCTTTTTTTAGGGGTGATATCGGCAATTCTTGTTGATCAAATCCTGTCAGCAGAAACCTTGAATGGATAGTTTAATCAGCCATAAAATAGGGATATATTTACAATATATATATATATATGTATACATATACAGTATATATATATATATATATTATATACACATACGTACACATGCACGTATGTGCTAACCAGCAGTTTGTCATTGGCCAAGTTTTGGGCAGGCAACGGACCCATATCTTTGCGGACCGCTCTTTTTGGCGGAGAGCCAGACAGATTGCATGCTGCTTGGCCTGCCGGGATTTGTGCGCAAGAAATGCTGGTGGTTTTCGGTATCATGGGTATTTCGCCTGGAATTTTTACTAAAGTGGCCGTGGAAAATGGCTACATGTGTGTATAATAGGTAAATTATGTAAATCATCTACAAATGGGTCATGTTCCATGGTTTTCATCATGATTTCTGGGCATTTTTTGGAATGACGGAGCCCTGGTCGAAGCCCATGATGGTTAGGCGATCATCCCCGGCTTCGGTTTTCCATGGTTTTCCAGCCATGTTTGGACGCTCCAGACTACCATTTGGTGAATGCAAAGTCCCTGCTTTGATGAAAACTTCTGATTTTCCATTACCCTGTTCACCCAGAACCATAGAGTACATGTTCTTTTGAGATCTTTTGGGAACTCGGACAATGTCTGAAGTTGGATGTTTCTGCTCGTCAAATTACAAACTGAATTGCTTGGTGTCCTGGTTGGTGTCCCAAGGTGCCAGGTAAGCGGTGGGACATGGTGGGACCGACTCCCTTTTCGGATCACCGCTGAAAGTGTCGATGGTTCGTCGAACCAAGGCTTTGAGTATGTCTCCGAGCAGATGCGAAGTAGCATCAACATCTATTGGAAGGAGCGCTTTTTCTTTGTAAGAAAAACATAGAAAAACTTCAGCTTTGCTTCAGGTATATGATACGGTGGGTGGAAATAATGGAATAAACCACCTATCAACTAGTGCAGGATTTCTTCCATCCACCGTATGTCATGATATGTAATGATATGGTAATTTGGCATCATTTTGGACTTCCAGCTGATGGTCTTGTTTGATGTTTCATGCATCTTTAAGGGTGTCTTTTTGCATCACTTGAATCTCGAAATCTCATGTGATTGGCACATGTTGGGAGGCTGGCAACTCGTCCCATGAGTATTGAACGAAATCCATTTGTTTCTAGACTGACTCAATGTTTTGAGTACAGTAGATACAACATCATTTGAAAACATAATGCTCAAGCAACTTCTCTACTCAATGTGAATGTTAATAGATAGACTTTCGCTTCTTAGCCATTTGGCAATGACAAATTATTGACCCTCCACGTTGGATGAGGGCTCCCTTCAGAGCTTGCTAGTGGTGGCTTCATACTGTAACCGCATTTTTGAACCAGCTACAGATCACCATTATTTGTCTCAATGTCAACCCTGGATTGATGAAGCAAATGCGGTTGTTTATTTTCGCTGAAAAGGAATCGATTGCACCACTAAAAATGGATCCTTTAGGGGTTGTGACTGTCCGCTGAAAAGGATTCGATTGCACATATTTTTCGGATGGTTTGAAAGCGCTGATCAGAAACTGTACTTATATACCAGGAACTCTGACAAAGATACACATGCAATATGACATTTTTCGATGTACAGTACATTGTATGTATTGTCATCAGACTTTATATGTATTATATGTAGTCATATTCATATAGCCAGGTTTTACCTAATATTTTCAATGGCCATTTCAGGAACCTAAATTAGAGGTACCTAACATATGTAAGGCCTATATAAGGCCTATGTAAGGGAATATCCCTACAAAATATGGCCTTATATGGTACAGTACCTCCATTTTAGGATCCTGGAATTCCCATTGATATGTGTTCTGTTTCAGGCAATCCCCTAAGCCACAGCCACCACCGGGATCATTACGTTTGTTGGGGCCGCAGATCTTCCCTTAGATGAACAGTGCCAGTGCCCAACATCATAGTACTTACTGTAGCAGGATCATTTCTGGTGCAATATTAATTTTGCATGATAGTCACACTAATTTTAGTTTTTGTTCTAAATATGCTGAGACTATCACCATTTGTACCATTATTGTGATTGCTATTGTAATTACTAGTGTTTCATTGTTATTACTGTTATCACTGCTATCATTATCATTTGTATAATTGCTGTTCTTACTGTATTCTTCTTATGGGTCTTCTTCAATTCTTCTTTTTCTTCTTCTTTCTTCTTACTACTGTTCTGATCATTATATATTGCTATTGATGTCATTATCACCTAGAGGTTTTTTGTTTATGCTTATTGACATCATTGCTATTGCCATTGTCGTTATTGAGTGCATATCAATACTGTTGTCATTATCATTGAATAAATAGCAATAAACCCATCATCATGATTATTGATGATAAACCCATGACTACTGTCATTAGTATTGTCATTACTATTGTCATTACTAGAGTCATTACTATTGTCATTACTAGAGTCATTACTATTGTCATTAATTACTAGAGTCATTGCTATTGTCATTACTATTGTCATTACTATGGTCATTGCTAGAGTCATTACTATTGTCATTACTATTGTCATTACTATTGTCATTACTATTGTCATTACTATTGTCATTGCTATTCTTATTGCTATCATTGACAAGTGACTGATAAGTCATTGATACTATTATTATTAATCATAGTCATTGATACTTATAATCATAGTCTTATTACTATTCGTTATTGATAAGTCATGGATCATTTCGCGAAAAAACCCATCATCTCCCGATCCAAAAACGCCGCTAGGAAAGCCTCAAGGATGCGGTGGACGGACGCCAGCGAGCGCAGATCCAAGCCAGGGACAGAGCGCAACGCAACGCAACGTGTCCGGGGCGTCCATAAATGGTGGTACCCCCAAATTCATATGTGGATACTATAAATAAACATACAAACATACAACAAGATGGGGGTTTCCTGAAATACCCCCAAATTCATGGTTTATTCATGGTTTATAATGGAAATACCATTAAAATATGGATGATGAAGTGGGGTAGCCCTATTTCAGGAACCCCCCAAATGGGTATCTATAATGGCTATCTAATATGACCGTATATGGAGGTTTCCAGGTTTGATAAAGTGGAGGTAGCGCCAAATCATCCAGTCGTCATGGATGACCATGACGACTAGTTTAACGGTTAACCCATGGTGACGACCGGGGATCCCCATGTAGGAAAGCAACAAAGAACCAACCAGAAACGGCGTCTGAAAATGGGCTGCCAGATCCAATGATTTAGAAAAGTACTGGTCATTTTGGTGTATACCCTCTGGTAATTTAACATAGCTATGGAAAATCACCGTTTTTAATGGGTAAATCCACTATAAATCACCATTTTCAATAGCTATGTTAGTTTACCAGAGGGTACTTCATTTTCAGACATCCTTTTTGGTGATTTAAAGAGGATCAATGCAGCTTTCAGAAAGGTTCAACGACATGTTTTTGGGGCCATCCAAACTGGAGAGTTCACCAAGGGTTTTCATCAGCTATGGAGGTTTCAACAGGACACAATTTGGACTCAAACACCAAACATGGTGTTTTTGTTTTTCCCCGAGGAAAAACCATGGTGAGTGTCAGCAGCACAGCGATTTTGATTGTCATTGACAAGCTAGGCAACAACAACAACAACAACGATCAAACATCTGGATTTGCGAGTGATCAAACATGGTGTGACCACCCTTTTGAGTCGATGATTATCCCACGGGTAGTAAGGGAGGAAATTTTGCGGTTGGAACATGCTGGAACTGGGCAGAAAGGGTCATCGGCAGCTGTGCAGCGCCAGGAGATTTTAAAACTGGTGCAGAAAAGCCGCGGCCTAGAGACAGCTGTGGACTTTCAAGTGGCTTTGGATGCAGTGAATGCTGGGCTGGCTGTAATTGTTGCGCTTCTCTCAGATATTTGTGCGTGTCTTACATCAAACTTATTGGCACAAGAGTCACCAATTTGATTGCTTAATTGGCTTAATTATTTTCAGTAGTTATGTTCAGAAGTCACAATCCCTTGGCCCCTTGTTTGTGTCTTACTTGTGACGTGGTGTATCTTGGTCATCTTTTCTTTCAACAGAGGAGTCGGTCTCCCATCCGGGCCATCCGGGGATGTCCGACAGGGAGATGCCTCAGCGCAGCTTAGCATTTTTGGCTGGATAACCGCTGGAAATATCTTTTTATGTATATATTGTACAGTAACACATAGTAACCATAATATTATACTATGATGATCTATGATGTGTATATATAATATATATATATATATGTAATATATACATACATGTGCAATAGACAATGCCTATATGTTTGTGTCTATCTATTTATCCATCTATCTATCTACCTGTCTGTCATCAGTCTATATGTGCATATGTGTACCATTGTGTAACAAAACATGGGCAAAACTCATCGATGTCTGCAGAATCAACAGCCAAGCGCAGTGAATTTCACACAGTTGGGACACATTAGTAAGTGAGGTAATGTGGCAAATCAGACAATGACAACCTCCCCAACTTGGCGGTTTCATTGAAACCAAAACAACCACTATGTCTTTCAAAGGTGGCTCATACAGACGTTGGGTTGTTACGCAGACAACGACTGACGTGTGGATGCAAACGACACCACTGTACCTAGTTTGATCCACAGTAAACCCAACAGCTGGCCAGTTATGTTTACCAACTTGGCTAATCGTATAAAAAAAAACTCTTGCCAATAGATTCCTAAGGTTGAATCAGTTTTCACCAGTACAATTCCCTTATGTTGGTTTGGGGGAATGGTAAATATCTCTATTATAGCAGATTAATCATATATGAACCAGCAGAAACCTATCAAACATCACAATTTCTTGGTTGAAATCACTATTTCTTCTTGGCTATACAAGTCAAGTTAGCCTCCCCCAATTAATATAGACCCTGCCAAATAAGGGGTTGGAAGACTAGAACGCTCAAAATGGAAGACTAGAACCTGAAAAGTGATGAACAGTTCATCTATTTTCAGGTTCCAGTCTTCCATTTTGAGCGTTCTAGTCTTCCAACCCCTTATTTGGCAGGGTCTTAATATTAATTTGGTGGATGTCAATCCTGAGTTTATACTTGGGGCTGCATCCCAGGCATCGTTTTTGTGGCTAATAACATGTAATAACGTTGGGAAATACAGTTGATCTGGGCAATATATACAGGAATTTCATGGAATTCCCAATGGTTTCTAGGTTAGATCACCATTTTTCTTGCCAAAAACCTCACTTTTTCATACTTTTTCACCATTTTTGTCTCTGAAATCACCATTTTTGGGTTGATGAAGTCCCGCTGAACCTTCGACATCCCACTGAGGTGGGCCTGCTCTCCTTCCGCGCTGTCTTGCGAGACCGGCGTCACGCGGATGCACACAGCGCACAGCTGCAAGGGTAGGTGGTTATTTCAAACATATATCATATATATATATTATATCTATACATAGTCATATATCATCTATGTTTATCTAATATAGTATATACTGCAAATAACGATCTCTATGCAGTTATTTGTAGATATTTGTAGTATATATATATACATTAACACATATTTAGATAATATTGTAATTCCATATCATCATACTACATCATGCCCCACCTCTCTTGTTTTTTGTATAAGAGTCCTATACTTTTCTCTAGCTGCCCCCCAATTGGTAAGCCATATATGGCCAGAATTTCGGGCATCTTCAAGCCGTCAAGGCCGGCTGCCTGGTCACCATCTAAGGTACTCTCCGGTAAATTCACAAATCGATCGCACAAAACGCATGGGTTTTTCCTACGAAAATTGTTATCCGTATCCATGTCAATCTACAGGAGGGTAAATCACCTGCAAATGATTCGCAATGATATAAACAGGAGTTTTTCCAGGTAACCATGAAACCAATGTAGCCTGTATCACGAGAGATCCACAGTGAGCAGAAGATGAAATTGCACATTGCATTCTCTCTCTCTCTCAACCTGTTTAGGAGATGGATTGGCTTGGTGCTGTCCCTTACTTTTAAGGTGCATTTGCATGAATTGGAATTAAACTGGAATATTTAATATTTTCACACATATATGCAGATGTCTCAATGGATCCAGTGACCTTTTGTTCTTTATTTGTTTGATGTTTTATTTTTATTTCTTTGATTTTGTACGTGTATTTCTATATGATTATATGTATACCATGAAATGTCATCTACATAATGACATAATATAAATATATGTATGTGTACCTACATCTTTAATGATGACAACCCCATTCACACATATCAAATTGCTGCTGAAATCCCCATGTACCTTCACTAAATATCCATCATGGCGATAAATCAAATTACATGATAGGTTTGGTTGCACCCCCACCATAGATCCTTGTAAAATGTACATCTCAGACTTGTATGGCAGGGTGATTTCCAGGAACACCCTATGTCTACTGGTAAAAACACATGGTTTCCTGTAGATTTTCCTAGCCATTGGAATCAGCGGAATGTAAGCTGTATTATCAAACCTTTAGTATTGGGTCACCTGACTGGGGGAGTTGATGTCTGACATCAATACTCTACGGCATATTAGAAGTTGCTATGATAGTAATAACCATGTGTCTGTATTACAATAGTATTATAATATACACTTATGATCCTCCAATGATACACACACATGTATATATATATATACATACCCAGCCAGCCTCCCAGGCGAGGCGGACGCAGCGCTGACCAACAAGCTCCACCGCGATGGTTTCTTTGGCCGGACCCACTCGATCTAATGGATCGGTGGGGGAAATCTATGGGCCACAAAAAAACAATCCTTCACTGGGCCGGGAAAAGAGAGGCTAAAATTATAAGATGCTTTTGCAAGTCGATTTTGGACCGTTTTTGAGCAAGTTTTTGACGATTTGTTGATGCGCTCGGGAAGCAAAAGCATCGTAAAATACAGTTAGGCATTGGCACAAAAACACCGTAAATACCGTGATCTTTGCTACCAGAGGCAGAACACATCGTAAATACAGTGGTTGTGGGCTTCCGAAGCGCAGAAAACATCGGTATTTACGGTGTTGTTTGCTCCGAGTGTTTCAAACATATGCGAAAACACAGCCTATTTGACGATTTTTAGGGGTCCACAAAAATGCGAAGATATATATAAGCTGTGTTGCAAGAACAACAACAAGAACAAGAGCAACAACAACAACAACAACAACAAGAACAAGAAGAACAAAAACAAGAACAAAAACAAGAACAAGAAGAACAAGAAGAAGAACAAACACAAAAATGCGACAAAAACATGTTTGAACCATGGTGTTTACATGTTTTTACATGTTTATACCACCCAGTTTTCTCGGAATTTCCTGAAACATGTCCCATACGGGATATAGACGGTTGGAGAGAGGTAAGCGAGTTGGAACTCGACGTCGAAATTGGTAGTATGGCCCATGACTCAGCTAGTTTCGATTGTACACATGTGGTGGTAGCTGCCTGTCTATGTATATATATATATATATGCGTGTATATATATATACGCATAATTAATATACCAACATGATTCTATACATGCATCATACACACACATAACTGCATATGACTATACAGACATCAGAAAATCAAAAGCCATGTGCTGAGAAATGTTGGCTACGGAGGGGTGAAGCTGTCCAGGTTGGTGCCACTGTACGTGGTCATGGCACATTTCTTCGAGACAAACAACATCTTTACCTGCGCAATCCGTTTTCGTTATACTCGTTATACTGTGTGGGGTAGTCACGGGGTAGTCACATACCTCAGTTTAATAGACTTGGATGAAGAGGGGAAACAAACTCAAGAAAGCCGCAGAAACACCATGGGTGAAACGACCCAGGTAAAGGCGCCCAGGATTTTTGGAGCATCTACCATAAGGAGGACTGGTGGAAGCTGACGTTTCCTGAAGCAGCCTTGAAGTAGCCTTGGAACCTGAGGATGGGTAGAAACCCATAAATTTGCACATAATTGGTTTACATTACAGTAATTTATCGCCTTTTTCGAGGATGAACATGTACTGTAGCTACATCAGCTATTGTGGTGTGAACAGAAAGGGCACCATCCGTATCCATATCTAGACGGTTAATCCTTCGATATCAGCAGGTTTGGCGATCCAATATCTAGATGATTCACCCTCCATGTTGATTGATGTCCGAAAATTTCCGGACAAAAACTTGGGGAACCCACTAGTGTGGGTAAAACAAAAATCAAATCCATCCCCCAATTTCACCATTTTTATAGGTGGTAAGCATTCCCAAATGCTTGGTTTATGGCATTGTTTTACCCCCATTATCATCTTTTCTATTCATTGGTAATTCCCCTGGTTTCAACCGTCCCTATGGCAGGACAGCAAGCGGCTTTCCCCCAGTCCCGGTTTGCCAGCCCTTCCTGCAGCCATGGCCACCACGGCCACCATGGCCACGGGTCGAAGCAGCTTTGCGGGCACGGCCAGCACGACGTTGCTTGGACTGGGCCATGGAAATTCGATCGCATGGGTGTGGTTGATGGATGTTTATATATGGATGGTTGGATAAATGTTCCGAATATATCCGACTATGATGTATGTTTTTCTTCTAACACATATATTGCAAACAAATGCAAAATGCAAACGAAGAATCTTTGGAATACTGTATTGTGAGACAGAAAGATTAGAAAGTGGAAATCGATGATCGACAACAGGTTAAATGGGGCTGCTTCAAAATTACTGGACCCCCAAAATGGAGAGTCTGTGCATGAGTCATTGAGGATAATCAACCCATCCATGTAGTCAACTTCAACGGAGATAGGTGAAATTTCAGCAGCAACTCATCAGAAGCGAAGATATCGAAGCAGATCATTGGGAATTAACATGAATTAACTCAGCAATGGGAACATATCAGGCTATGTAAAGTTTATATGCCATCACAAATGGCCATAAAATACAGTTATTTTACATATCAGGTTATATAAACCCTCACAGTTCACAGGATGTTGATATTTTCGGTGAACATCGACAAGTTTTTCGTTGGATTGATCCAAGAGGCAGCTCAAGTTGCCCAAGCCATAAAAATGATGGTTTAAACTGGCTTTTCCCTATTAAGATGGCCATAAATGATCATAATTGGGGGTATACCATGGTATATGGTATACCACATTTTCAGACATATCCATATACTTCTAAGCATTTCCTATTTCGGGGCTTCGATTTGAAGCCGGGCCGGAGCATGACTCCAGGTTCACAGAAGGAGAGGTTTCTGCAAAATCAGAGGAGAACAAGGCAGCTGTGGTGCGGGGGAAACCAACTCTTCTCGGAAATTGTGGCAGTATTCAACTGAGCTATGAACAACATATTTACCTTGGTTGGTTGGTTTTTATGTGGATTTATACTACCTGATTTTTTTGAGGATTACTACCCATAGGGATAACTATTAACCAAGTAGTATAATGAGATGCGCTTCCTGGTCACTTGCAATTCTAGGCCCCTTTGGAGGTTGGTCATATAATACATGCCTGCCATGACATAGGTGGCTTAGGATTTGTCATTCCAATTGGATGGTAGATGGGATATGACGCCTCATGGTGGGTGGCTTGTGGTCGCTGATGAGTGGGTACTACCCCGATTGTAGATGGATTCTTCCACAGTCTGTGTCTGTATGTTCAGACAGGCTGTAACATTTTACGTATAATATAATTGATTCAGAGGTGGCACACAGACACCATGTTTCACCGGTCAAAATTTAACATGGAACCCCAACACGGTGATTTTTCCGAGTTGCGACTCATATTCGGGTGTTTGTGAATTCTGTGAATTTTCATGGAGGTACATATAACATTCATAGCAACTCCCCACACGGCAGCTGAAAAATCCCCAAATCTTAGTTGGTCAAGACGTTCGTATGCAAGAACCAGCGCTTGATCCGAGAAAACCTGTGGACGGATTTTGTTCTTTGTCACCTACTTGGAGGATAAGCCATACTATAAGCTTCGTAGTATATAAGTGAACTGTGTCAAAAGCCCTAGCGTTGCTTGATGATGAAACCATCATTTATAGAGGTTTTGAACGTCCAGCGCACGCGGATTTAAATTATTTGTTCGTCAATGATGAATGATGTTTGGTTGATGTTGTTTTTAATTCGTTGGGTTCTACACTACAGAATGCATGGTGGATGATCATAATCCATTGTGCGAGAACTGCCTGATATTTCTCTGCGATATCTTCCATTCTCAGGAATATGCCAGAAAAAAGTAAGAAATCGATTTATGATCATTTATTTAAGAGATAATCTTCCATTGATTCTCAGCTTAAATTTAACGAATTCTATAATCGGATGAGTCCTCGGAGTTTGGACTTATCACCTATATAATCTATAGCCCATGATACCCTCTGGTAATTTAACATAGCTATTGAACATGGCCATTTATAGGTGATTTACCTATCAACAATGATGCTTTCCGGAGCTATGTTAGTTTACCAGAGGGATCCAGAGGGTATATAAATTATAATATATTATTGCATATATATATACATTATATATATATATAGAATATATGAATATATATATATATATATTTGTATACATATGTGACGTGTATATAACCCATGTATAACTGCGGTACTATATGGTCATTACAGACTCACAATACCTGGGATGCACCGGGAGGAGAGGTTAACTGGATTTAGCCAACAAAGAAATGGTGATTTCAAGCGAAACATCACAGACATGTCGGCTGGTTGATTTTCTCAGATTCACCTGCGAGAATGGTGATATAATATATTAATATATTATACAGACATATATATATATATCCATGACATAAACATCACTAATTCCATATGATTACCATTCAAGTACCATTCCCCTAAACTAAGACAAGGGAATTCTATGCAGCGCCAGGAGCCAGCTCAGCGCCACGCAGCGCTGAAGTCCAAAAGCTCCCAGGTGGCCCGCAAGGCGCAAGCGGCGCCCGCGACCGGGGCGTTGCGTTGGCGTTTTGAAAAATGGGGATCTACGGCATAAAATGGGAAACAAATGGTGGATTTCATGGGGATTCAATTTGGTTTAATATGATAAAACAATATAAAACATATCTATGACATGGGTTTTCGATGGTCTTTTCTGAATTTCATTTTTTAGGGTTTGAAGATTTAATGTTTTTTTGTGCAGAGTTTAATGATGGGGATTTAATTTATGGGGGATTAACATACACTTATGGTGATACTTTATTTACTTGGATATAATTCATGGAATATAACGAGTGGATAGGACCAAACGGGTTGCTCCAGCACTTTCCAAACTGATGTGTTTTTCTGTGACGTGTTTTTTCCAACCATTCAAGCGAGATATAATGAGGAGATAAGCAACAATTACTGTAATTGGATTTGGGTTATAACTAACATTAAATGGAATATTATGCAATCATATGCAATCATTATGGGGTATTTATCCAACAGTTAGGTACAATCATGGTGTTATATAAATGGGGATATGATATAACCATCAAACATAGGGATTTGTTTTTTTACATGATATATCCATCAATAAGGAGAGAATTCCAGATAACATTACAGTATGTTGCGACCTCACGTCGTGATGTCACTAGAATAAATTTGAAAGTACGCGGTAGCCCCCAATAGCCCAACTGTTCAGGTGAGTGAATTAGTATGTTTTATCCGGATAAATGGTGATTTGACTAGAAAAAACAAGGAATGAAGTAGCACAATTCGGAATTTCAAGCAGCAAGGTGATGTGTAGCCCAAATACATTGGAGAACTCATGATGATGACGATGTTTTCTTACACACACACACCATATTTAACCAGCAACCATTTTCACCAGCAAACATGTTCAGTTTGGAGGTCATTAAACAAAGACATATCGGACATATCCGTTGGTTGTATCCAGTGATATCTCCGGACCATTGAACATCTTGGTATCATGTGGGAGTGGGTCAAAATCTATTACAGTAATTAAGATCAGTTTTAGTGGGATGAACATCCATTTTGAAAATATTTTTGGTGCCACCTATTAAAATTGTATCCATTAAGCCAGCTATTTTTTTTGCTTCACTGGGTGCCAGGGTCACCCGCCATGGGCAGGTGCTGCAGCACCGCTGCGAGATCCAGCAGAAACGGACGAAACCCGTCCCCAAGGCCTCGAAGATGCGGAGCATCCCAGAGATCCAGGTGCCGGTGGGATTTTTGGTGGTGAAACTATTGACATCTAACTATGGTCACAGAAAAAAAAACTCGGATTTATATGGATTTATATGGATTTATGAATATATGATGTTATATGATTTATATATTTAGCTATATTATATGAATATAGATGTTATTTGCTTGAATACACTTTATTCTATAGATATTGTTTGCGGTTATAGTAATCCTATACAGGTTGTTTTCTTTTTTTAGCTGTTTGTTTCCTTTAGAAAAAATATAAATAATCTGACTGCACTTCGGTATATAATCATTTCAATATATTAGTATTATGTATATTTATATATACATTATAGATATATAGTCAAAGGTAGTCTCATATGACGAACATGTGGTTTTAGCCGTGATTTTATGTATATAGGTTTTTCATGTTGAGATTGAATGGTGTTGGCAAATATTTCTTTCAAGCGGGATACAGATTTTGTCCCTTTGAAAAAGTGATGATGTCTAGCTCGGCCAAATTTGTGATTTTTGAATATGGACAAAATCTAGCTACGAGGTGGTATTTGGGACCCATTTTGTTCAGGTTTTGCTGTGAAAGTTGGGATATAATATATACGTATATATATATAAACTTACGTTTCGTGTACATACGACTGTATCTTGAATTCAATTATTTTCCTATTTATACCTGCTGTGAATATATTTTAATTTTATAGAGTAATATTATTGTAATATTTATATCTATCTCCGTGTACCAATTTTGTGGGTGATTTGAGCTTCTCTATTATCGTCGGATTGCGCAACACAGCGACGCAGGACCACTTCATGGATTCGCGACCCACTACTCGGCAGGCGTTTTTTCCGGGGCCGGGTCAATAAGTTGCAAGTCATTATATGTTACTATGACCATTAAATATATTGTTATTAGACTCATTTTTTTACTTGGGTTTACAATGATTATATAATTAACTATAGTTTTACTCGCTGGGGTTATCCCATTTCCAAGTGGATTTGAATACGCCAACGTTGTTTCTTTTACAACTTTGCGAAGTGGACTATCCCAGGCCTTTTCCAGAGAGTGAGGAGAATCCCGCTTCAAATCACCAACAAGTCATGAATCTGGATTAATTATACTGACCTCACTGCGACGTCACTGCAATGATGGTTATATAGTAATTAGTAAGGGGAATGATCCCAATATAGCCGCATTTCAACTTATTTCAGGTTAGTGAATTACTGTTTGCCCAGATGAAAGTAGCACTTGATTATTACATCCTCGCCATCGATGGTCGACTCAAACGGTGTTTGTCAAACCACGGCGTGAAGCCATGTGAAGCCCCGGGATGTATCCTTCGGCTCCAGTGGTTGCTGGTTAGTGACAGAATTCGAGTCAAAATCTGGGTGTGAGATTTCCCTCAAATTGCTATTTTGATCATGAGCTCGTTGCATCCTGCTGGGTGAGGAATTCTCATTGCTGGTGAGGGACGGGGGTAATCCAGCAATAAGGGACCTAGTGAGATCTTGGATGACTCTCCATCCCGCTATTTCTGGTTTTTGTCACCATAGTCATTACATGTTGCAACCATTTCTATGTGGGATAAACCCAAATTATAAAATGTTATAAATAGGTTATTAATGGTTATTAACTCAGATCCAAGTAGATTTGGAGGATCCATTTTGAGACCCCCCAGCCCATGGTGGGCAATCCCCGTTTCAGGGTCATCCTGCTTAGCCACTAACTGAGCTTGTCCCATCACCACGTCAGGAGCAGGGCTACTTTGACCTGGGTCGCTTTCTTGAGCCCAGCCAGCGGCGGCGGCTGGCAGGTGCCAAGTGATTTCTCGCGTGATTTCGAACGCGTGAAAACTGGGGGAAGTAGCCTCCGGTGTCATCAAATATGGGGCTGGAAAATCCCCTCATTTAGTTCGATGATTCTTCCAGCTATAGACCTGCATTCGTAGGGGATTTCCCAGCTAGCCATGATTACTGGAGAGTAGCATGCAGCAATGGAAATCTAGAGGAATGAACCAACAGACATGGTGATTTGATCGCGAGTTCATGCGAATTCTATACAAATTATAACCAAGAAGTGGTGAGTGAACCAACAAAACTGGGATTCAACACATCAAAGTGGTGCGTCAACCATCAACAATCATCAACAGTTGGAATTTTACCAACCATGCCAAACATGGAATATCAGTCGGACATAATATGAAATGTCTGATGAGTGGATTGACGTATTCACTGCACGTCAGCACGTCCGTCTCTATGTAAGGACGCCTGGGATAGAGAGCCCCGATGCATAGCAAGGCCCAAGAACCTCAATCGTTTCGCCAAAGTTTGTATGGAGCTCGTAGATTTTTGGACCCAGATGGTGTCTGAAAATGGCGATTAACACCCCAGTTATTGCCATCATTGTGACTATCCTGGTTTTAGACCAACACTTATTGATGAATAAAATGCGGATTCACGCCGCACACATGTGGAATGGAGTCAAGAACTAGAATGATTATAGTGCTTGCTGTATATGTCTAACTTTACTCCCAAAACTAGAACAACTATTTCTCCAAAGATACAAAAGTAAATTCCGTTTGTTTTTGATGATAACGTTTTGTTGCTTGTCTAATCGTCTTCTTGGGAACCCCCATAAAGGTGTACTTTCCTGTCCAGCCTGGTAATGGACAATTTTCAGGCTCACATGCTCATTTTGCAAGGGCTCGTCGCCTTTTTGGTGAACCAGAGTTTTTGGGGATACTTGCACTTGATTGACTTTATCCATCTTAATCCAACATGTTTTTTGGAAAGCAGTGTTTTTGGAGTTGTTTTTGGTTTCAACAGCAAGAATAACGCTTTGGGAACACAGTTTTGGCCATTTCAACAAACCCATCCTTTGTTTTGGATGTTATCGGGAAACCCTGGACAGTTTTAAACTTTTTCAGTTTTGACATACACTTCGGGAAAACTCATGAGACTTATGTTCAGCATTTTCTGTGGGAACACCACGACTAGGGGACAAAACCATCATTTTTGCCGTTGGTCGGCAGGGAGCCTGCGCCCCGCCAGCCGCTCTTTGCCGGCACTGCCTCGCCTAAGCAGGTGGGGGCCGATTTCACCGACCACTGGGGATTCAGTAGCACAATTTAACAGTTATGATCGAATCAACAATTGTTGGGATTCGATTACACTATAGATAGTGATGGAAAAAATACTTCAAGAAGAAGTGAATTCAAGAACAAAGGCCAGTAGAACACCAACACGGGAAGTTGCTGCAAACAGCCAAAAATGGTAAGGAAATGACCAGTCGAACCATTTGGATTCGACCAGTCGAAAACATGGCAACTCATGCGACGAGTAAGTCAAACACAGAGCAATAAATGATGCATGCCGTTCGGGCCCCTTAGCAGAGCTCGTGCCACTATAGAAACTCTTTAGCACTATTCAACTGAGAATCTAAGGGACGTGTTGTTTAATTTTGGCTAACTATTTATTCAAAGTGCCTGTATGATTCTAGGATTGGCACTACAGCATTTATGACTGGATGTTGGAATCTGTTGGAACCAGTGTTACTTGCCAGCTACTTGCCAGCAGGAGAATCATCCAGGTAAACCAATCTACAACTTCTCCATTGGACACTCCAGGGGATGGCCAAACAAATCACCATCCCCAGATTGGGCGGCTTATACTAGAGGCCATCACCAGAAATTGGTGGATGTTATGAACATCCAAGCGTGGCCAATGGATTTCCTGCGGATTTCTGCAAGACAGATCAATCCATTGACATGAGCAGGTTGCCATACCACTTCCGAAACGTGACAATCCTCCAAGATCCGGCACAACATACAGGAAACCTCAGCAAGACATGGTTTCTGATGGTTTCTGGGATGAAATTTCCATGTTAAGCTTCATTGATCGGGGGAAGCAAGCCATGACCAAAAATCCCAGCTATCTTCCAGGTCCACGCAAGGCGGAAATAGCTCCATGTGTCTGGGCGAGCAAAATGAGGCAGGAATATCCGGAGGATTTGAGAAAGATAAACGATTTATGATATATATAACTATTTTTTTATATCATAGGTTCATATATATATATGTATATGTATGTATATATATATGTATATGTACACATTGTTCATATATTATTATAAACCATATGTGGCATCTATCTTGGGCTTTGTCCGATTTTCAGACGAAACCATAGTTGAGGGTTGGTCTCAACAAAAATATGGTACCGTTTGATACCCCAATTTATTTATGGCCAGTTTAGAGGAGCGGAGCTGCTCGGAGAAGCTATCAGCGAGCTGGACGTCCGTTTCAATGGATTGGAGGAGTTAAAAACCCCGAAAACTGATCGTTTGCTAGCAAAATGGGACACCACCACTACTAGTAAACAATGGAGTCTTGTTACTCCTGCTTGGATATACATCCCAGTTACTGTACTATGTGTGTGTGTGGTACTGACCATGTTATGGGGGATTTTCCAGCCATGTCTTATGTCTGGTCTGATTACCAGAGTTACAATATATATATATATTGTGTATATATTGTGTATATATTGTGTATATATTGTGTATATATATATATATATATATCACAGTATATCCCTTAATTTTCCTACTGTTGCTGTTTAGTTTAAATCCTCATTGTGCACCTCACCATTCCCCAAAAAAACATCATCTATCTCCTATGGTTCATATTACATATATCCCATTGAATAAATATATACATATAATATAATATAATATAACATAATATAACATAATATAATATAATATATTCTAATATAATATAATATAATAATATAATATAATAATATAATATAATATAATAAAATATAAAATAAAATAATATAACATATATATATATATATATTTGTGAACACACATATAGATGAATTATCATCCAGATAATATCCCCATATTATGTACATATATATATATATGAGAAAACTCCGAATCAGAGACCAGACCTCCGAATCAGTCACCAAGAATCAGCGACCACGAATCAGCGACCACATAATCAGAATCAGCGACCACATTTCACAGATCAGCGACCACATAGG
>Ga0126342_10009308_pt1:2500-17605 | contig 17605 bp, 16 predicted proteins | sample Cyp1metagenome_FD_92528 | JGI IMG/M metagenome (GOLD analysis project Ga0126342, IMG submission 92528) | Coral microbial communities from Lord Howe Island, Old Settlement Bay, Australia - Cyphastrea 1 metagenome | ecosystem: Host-associated > Invertebrates > Cnidaria > Coral ... | reverse complement strand
TTAAACTTCTACATTCATTGAAGATCTTCAATAATTTCAATAAGGGTTTAATTCTCCCACCCCCGTTAAACTTCTACATTCATTGAAGATCTTCGACAAGGGTTTAATTCTCCCACCCCCGTTGAACTTCTACATTCATTGAAGATCTTCAATAAGGGTTTGATGATGATGATGATGATGATGATGAAGATGATGATGATGAGGAGGAGATGATGATGATGATGATGATGATGACGATGATGCGTTGCCTGTCGTGGTTGCAGTTCCGGGCAAAGCCCAGACATTTGCCGTATATATATATATATATAGAAAGAGAGAGAGAGAGAGAGATAGTCATAAGAGTAACCCCTCACCATCCCCAAACGAGGATGGAATAAACTTAAATGGAGTGGTTCAGCACGACAATGGGATGAGTGATGATGATTCTGCGGGGCGTCCACCAAAACAGGGAAAGCACAGGATTGGATTTGCGAGAGAAGCGGGACCCCCCTTTTAAAATCCGGTGGGAAATGTGATGAAATGTGATGAAATGTGATGTTTCTTCATTTTAGTCTTGGCGGGAAATCAGGTGGGGAGGCTATTGCAGGTCAAGAATACAAAAAGTGTAGGAAATGATCTGCACGCCGCAGCCAATCTTTCACCCTGTCACTTCTGAAAACAGGAACCAACAACGACCCTCTTCAAGGTCTCCAATCCCTGTGATCCACAACCTCAACCTAGAGCGGCCCTTTTGGCTTTGTCGCAACATGGGGGATAGAGTATACCAATTTATGGACATGTTTCAAAATGCGGAAAAGACAGGTCCAAGACTCTTGTCCAAGACCATGGGATCATGGGATAGAAACATGAGTGTCCAAATTGTTTCTCATCCATTTTCTACCTGGTTGGTGGTATACCTACCCCTCTGAAAAATATGAGTTCGTCAATTGGGATGATGACATTCCCAATATATGGAAAAATAAAAATAGTTCCAAACCACCAACCAGTCACTCGTATCAAGACCACCCCATACTTCCAAGGCAGCCCAAGATGGGTTTGCCACCGTGAGACTGAGACAAACTTCATCTGGCGGCCCATCCTCTTTGGCGTAGTACTCTCTTCGCAAGCGGCTCGGATGAGCACGGCGCCACGCCTTGTTGTGCGACCTCGCATGTCGAGTTGTCACGATGTTGATCATTTTCATAGGGAATATAAACCACCAAATGGTGCCATTTCAACATGGTCATTGGATTGGTTTAAGATGTTTAAGGGAAAATATGGGGAAAATGGACAGGAACCCCTGATCGGTGGTAAACCATGATTTCCGGCTAAGATTTTTGCATCAATCCATTGAATGAAAAAGCATCACAGCATCACCGAGCCTCGTGGCTTACTCGATACTACTGACGCACCTCATGAAACTGTTTTAAACCATATGTTTCAAACATCTTTTATTTTCAGTTTTGTATATAGTTTCAAACTTCTGCAGGGATCCCAGCTCTTCGAAAGTTTTCCATCCCACTTTTCCAAACAAAAAAATCTCGGTGTTTTTTCCAAAACCTGTTACACCATGTTACACCCCTCAGAAATCTCGGATTTTTCAACCCCCTGACCCAACCAGCCACGGCACCACACGATGAGATTCATCCTGGTGCCCGACTCGATATTGTCAGCACCATGGCGCCGGCTGCCCAAATGGAGCACCGCACGACCCACCTGAGCCAGGCGCCTGGTAAGTCTGGTAAGCACAGGCCATGGATGATTGATGAATATAACATAATATATACATAATATATACATAATATAACTATATATATATAACTATGGCATACTATGGCATACTAAACCTCCATTAAGAAAGATGATGCTCCCGGCAAAAGACGTTCATGTATGATTGTACCTATGGCATTCTAAGCTCCATCAAGCTGGGATATGAGGGAAACAGGATGACCATCTGTGCTTAGTGGGATATATGTATATATATATGTAGATCCCGGAAAAGCTGAATCCAATCTTTGTCATTTCGAGGTCGCGATATATACATCTATATTATATATATCTGGTTGCTGGCTTCAACCCCTCTGAAAAATATGAAAGTCAGTTGGGGTTATTATCCCAATATATAGAAAATATATATATATAATCTAAACCACCAACCAGATATGTATAGATATTGTTGTTAGTGTCAACCCCTCTGAAAGTGATATTATTCAATGGGTATCAGCAGTCCAGGTAGGGATAAACAAATACAGTAAACTAACGAAAGCACCACTCCACCAACAAAAATGGGAAATTAAGCCACAAGAATTCATCGCAATTCCAACTTTGCTTGATGCCCAAACTTGGATGATCAGATGGTTTACGGCTGATCGGATGGCAAGTTCATCCGTCACCCCCTCGCCATTTGCACTTGAACCACACAGCCACCCAGCATCTGTGGACTTTGAAAATCTGGGAAGAACCTGGAAATGATTGGTTCTGCCACTTTCTCTCCATACTCTGCTGGTTTCAACGCCATCGCATTGGGTTCCATTGTCGTGGCAGCAAAGTGATGAAAGAAAAATGAAGTGCAAATCCCAATGGATGACATAACGCAATGACCTAGTAGGTATGGAATCAACATACACTGTAAGTATTTGGAAATTTGAAACCACCAGCAACCAGCAATTACTGGGTACTTGAAATGACAGGCATTTGGGTCAATGACAGTTGGGTCAGGAATAATTTCCAGATATCCAAACCGTTGACCCAAAGCTCCCTGTTGTTTCATCCAACCCCGCCTCATGATGGTAGACATGTGATGCCTGCGCGGCGCTGATCCTTTTGGGAGGGTGCAATCCAATAGGGGCCCCAGGTTTACACGTCATTTAGCTGTTTTCTCCATGTTTTGGCCGCCGGGTCAAAAGCCGTACGTGTAGTCGTGCTCATTTCAGGAAGTTGGGGTGGGGCGGGGTGGGGAGAATACCAACCGTGTCTATGGCTACGCTACATGATCTTCACTTGCACTTCATGCTACTTTACTTGATTTTCACTTGCACTTTCATGATCTTCACTTGCACTTCATGCTATGCTAAAATTCCAACGCACAGAAAGATTTCGAAACAGAGCCTTGAGTGTTCACACAGGCACCATTGACAGCTGCTGGAAGCAAATGAAAACTCATATTCCAAAGTCCCGCAGCTCTCAGTCAAAACAGATACCTTTGCGTATCCACAGTTGGCAATGGAGATTCACACATGCTGAGCATGATGACATGTTTCAACTGTGTGGCAATCAAGTGGCCAAGTTGTAGGCAAGACAAGTCAGAGAGTGAAAAACACACGCGTGGAAATAGGCACATCGGCTCTCAGAGATGCATCCGTGGAGGTAACGGCATTTTGACAAAATTTGCTTGCCGCTGAGGTAAAAAACAAAAAAAAAACGAAAACATAACCAGGATTATACATTTTGCATCATCGTCAGAGGCAAAATCATTGGTAAATCCCAGTGTTGGTCATAAGTGCCGAGAAGTGAATTGCTAACGCCTACACGTTCCATTCCCGACCCGGCGGGATGTTTTTGTCTTTCAGTATTTGAATTGTTTTCTGCTTTTGGGGGTGCGGTAAAATGATGTAAAATGTCATACCATAGTGCAGATGGCATAGATCAATGGATTGGTTTAAGGGAAAATCTACAGGAAACCATGGTTTTTACCATCAAATATAGGGTTTTCCTGTAAATTTTCCCATCATCCAATCCATTGAATAGATGACATATGGAAATCAATATGAACCAAATAGGATCGATGAGATCTACTGGGGTATCCCAGCAGCGATACCCATTGCTACCACCATTTCAAGACAAACCCTGAAAAAAGGTCCCTAAGTTGTATTTTTCAGCTGATGGTCTCAAAGTTATGATTCTTGCAACCCTATCTGGGATGATATATACATGAAATCTCGACTCAATTTGATCGAAAATGATCAAAACGTCTAGTGAAATGCATAATTAAATCAAAATATCATATCATATCTAATTATCTAATTACAATATCTAGAATATCTTTGAAATAACAAAAATAGCTCGGATCATGGTCCCCAAGTCGTATCGAGGCGAGGCTACGCTACGACCGCCTTGCGGTGATCCGCTGCACCCATGTAGCCACAGAAGGTCAGGGTGGCTCCAGTGAATTCAAAGCCTCCAAAAAAATGGGCCATCGGGAACAAAACACATCTAACACATTTACCATTGAAGTAAGTAGCAAAAAAAAAAATGGTACTGGTTACTGGCCAAAAAAATAAAACTTGACCAACAATATAGGCTTGCCTATCCTGTTGACAGGGGCTGTCTTCAGGATGGTTTTCCGCAGCGGTCCCAGGGAGACCCTTTTTAGTGTCGAGAAGTTGTCCCACATTATGACCAACCTCGAAGACGAAGATCCACAATTCGTGTGTTGTCTAAATATTAATTAGGTCCCTTCCAGTTTGCGCTAAAATATCCTAAAATGCTAGGCTACCAACCTTTCACCAAGGCAGTTATTTAAAATCAAGGCAACAAACGAAGCGAATTCAAGGAACCGGGCCTAGGCACACATTGAAAGTAATATCCTCAGTGGGACATTCCACTGGTGAGCAGAGATAACGACAACTCACCAACTTACCAAGTCACCAACTCGCGGAGACTTTGACCCATAATTGAACTGGGAAATTGACCGATATTTAACTGGGAAAAAAGCTGAAAAAAGCATCGAACATCGGGGGGTTATCCAGCAAAAGTGCCGGAGACATTGCGAGGTTGCGGGGGAATGGACTGTGGGAATATTTTTGCTACCCCAGGGGCATAGATTGTTTGACCATGACCCACATCCTAAAGAAAAACGATGTTGACAGAATGACTTAGAGCCACCAATGATTTGCAGTCTGAGTAGTCGACATGGTCCAATTTTGAAACCGAGGAGCTATGGGATGGGTCAAAAGCAGTGTCCAAAAATGGTTGGTTTAACAGTTTAACATAGTTTAATAGTACCAAAATGTACCAAAGATGACCCAGCCCTCGTGTCCAGTGGCAGAATCATCGGTATGCATATCCAAACCAAGATCTTCGGTGGCTGTGTAGCGAACGATGAAGGAGTGGTGCGAATCAAATTGTGAAGCCTGGCATGGGCCCGGGCCTACCATCATGGACTGCCGATCATGGTAAAAACTGGTTGAAACTTGCCATATCTTTGATGGTCAATGATAGTCAACGCCAGACTTTGCCGCCTCCTCGGGAAAAAGCGCCTTTGCCTCGTCAGCTTTACAGGGACGAGATGGGGATAAAAACCAGAAGTTGGCCATGAAAAATTGGAGCAATATAAACAACATTCAACCTCCACAAAAGCCTGGGCATTTACATCATATAACCATCAAAAAAGGGGTGAATTGACCAGTTGACCCAGTTGACCCGTTGGGGATGGGACGGGCTTTTTTCTCGGATGCAGAGGGCTGTCCATGTCTTTCCCCAGATCTGGGTCAAATTTGGACCAAACTTATCATGTTTATCAATACAAGTATCATTCAATATCATTCAATATCTATCACATATTTCAAAATGTTTGCTGTAAACTGACCAATAAAAGTTTGCTAAGTCCAAAACACTTTTGCTTTTTTGCTCTCATCCCATCATGGAATCCGAGGTGCAATCGGCCAAATATATTCCTGCTGAAACTGGGTGATCATGGGTCGCATCCCAATCTCATTCACAATCACACCTGTAGTCACAGCAGGAGCTTCGGTTCAAACATGTTAGAGGAAACCTTAAAAAAAAATCATGGGAAAATCCGAGTGTTTTTTCCGGTGAAGATTTTCCAACGAAAACCAATCCATTGATTGTTCAAATGCAGTGAGGTCCCCAGCTATGATTCCATGGATTTTTCAGGTTTTCTTTGGCAGTTCCAGTGGACAAGATTCTGGATAACCACCAACTGGTTGATGAATCTAATCAGCTGTGGGTCACCATTGACTCGTTCCCCCAGTTTTCCACGGGTTCGATCAAAAAATCATCGTGATTTCTGTGATTTCCTCATTGAAATTGCCATAAAATAAATAGAATTGGTGTAATTAGCACCTTTTCTTCACCAAGGGATGTGCTCATACACCATACACAACGTTTTTTCGCTTGGGCACCATAGTTGTTCATAGAATTTGGCCGTCGCGCAGGGATCTTGGAAGCATAGAAGTTCTCGATTTCAGCGTTGAAGAGTTTTACAAACTCCTGCGCGATTTTGACCCCTGTCCATTGAAGGGTTTCAATCTGGGCAATTATGAGAAACTGTGGGCAAACGCCCTCGGATTTGTCATCTTGAGCATCAAAGCTTCTAATGTTATCTAATTTTGAGGACACACACATTAAACTTTCTTTCTCCTGAAGAATGATCAAAAATATCAAAACTTGTCGAAATCACATGCAGATTTGCGCAGATAATTACTGACATTTTTTCTTCCGCAGATGCGAGCATTTTTGGGTATCAATCTGCATCAACTTCAATGCCCATTTATAGCTGACTTTCCCAAAACAAAACCTCTATGATCCTCTAGGACTCTAGGGGATTTCCAATCCGCATCATTTTCCACACCTGGCTGAAGCATGGAAAGGAGAAGACACCCTCCACTTCTTCACCTTTTCCATGCTGCCATGCTGGAGTTTGACCAGCCATGAGGAATTAAAACTGGGATGGAACCGGGATTCTCCCACCAAAGTTCAAATGAATCAGGAAGAAGTAGGTACACAATTGAAACAACGAAAAAAATATCAGTTGAGCAACAAATCAGACAGAAATCGCAACGAATAGATCTGCAACTCAGCTCGATCAACGGAAGTTTGAAGCCCTCAACTTCGCCGATGGACATCAACAACCAAGTTACAATCTTAGGACGCTCCAAACTGCTCAGAATTCACCATTCACCATCATTCTCCATTCGGTTTCGTCAAGACACGCAAATGGGAGCAGATCTCGTTGGATTTTTTGCCATCGCAGTCTTTGCAAGCCTTCACAATCTCCTCAATGCCCGGTCTATCTTGTGGGATTTTTCAACACCTGGAGCCCCAGAGATCTTTTTGGAAAAAAAACTGTGCTACACCCAAAAAAACTCCAAGTGTTTCAAGTTGATAAGAGATATCAAAACCTCAATAAAACAACGAAATAACTACATTCACATGTATTCACATGTATTCACATATTGACAAAGAAACAGTGTCTCAACAAAAAGAAACGTGGTTTCCGTTTTTTTTTACCACATGGCCATTGCACCAGCCGCTGCAGCTGAAGTTCTAAGAGCTCTGGGGCCACCCAAGAGCTGGGAATCTTGGCTTCGAACAAGGGGGCGTGTTTCCTCAACCTCGGAAAATCATCGAAAATCATGGAAAATGATGATATATTACTACACTTTACTATGCAATACTATACATATGATATAAAATGATGTACATTATATTTTATATATATACATACATATGTGATCATGATATACCACTCTATCCTGCTATCAACTCATTAAGCATTGATTGTTGCGTTGATACCCCATTCCAACACCACCCAAAAAGATGCTTGCTAAAAAGTATTTCCAGGGCGGTAGTTGGACCATGTTTTTGGGGCGTGCTATAGCCATGGCTAGTTTCTCTGGTGATTATTCCCAAACAATGAGGCTGGGTGCATCTGAAAATGGTGTATACACAAAAAAAAGCAGAGGGTGGGAATATGATGGAAGATGATGATACGCCAGCGAACTGGGGGTATCCGAGCATCATCAATTTTCACACAAATATCAAGTCTCCGCAAAGTGGGAGTCGACAGCTCCGACTATCTCCCCCCAATAATGATCTCCCCGTACAAGCAAGGGAAAACGGAAGCTGGCCCGTTTCTTCTAGATCTGTTCCTCAGTCCAAATATTGATTGTAGGTAAGAAAATTAAAATAATAAGGCTTCAAGAAACAAAATAGGCAGTGTTCAAAACCCATACTTGTGCCTTTATACTGCCTGGTTAATGGGATTCCCAGCTCATGGATTATGGATGATTATGGTGGAATATCATCATCCCAAAGGGTTTTTAAGCGGATTATATCAAGGATAGTTATAATATGTAATGTTATAGTTAAATCATGTTAAATCCCCCAATTTCCGAACAAGTGACACAGGTTTTACACAGTTTTTGGGCCCTTTTCGGCTGTGACATCCGAGGTACCGCTTGTATCTCTTGGACGCAGAATCCAGGTCTTCGTCCTCCTCATCCTCTGGACTCTTCCAGCTCCAGCGCGCCAAGAGACTGCTGATGGCGCCCATGGCGATTTCACGCGCCTTCTTTGGAGCGAACAAAGTCCCTGATTATCGCGGTGATATCTTGATGATGGGATGATGATAGTTGATGATGATACTGGTGGTTCTATAATCTTATATTTTATCAGCCCATTTCACTGATGTTCACAGTTGATGCTTCTAGTTGAGCTAGTCTACAAAAATTGTGACGGGATCAGTATCACATGTGTTGGAAGTATGAATACTTGAAACAACCTGCCATGGTGGATAGGAGTGAGTCATCTTACAACATATCTTACAACCCGATTGGTGAAAATGGGCAAAAAAGGTTGCTTCGTGAGTCATGCCGACAGAAAAATCAACTGCAATCAATGATCATCAAAAACCTCCAAGCCGAGCCAGGAAGGACACGCTTTGGTTCCTCCAAAAATGACTGAAGTTTGGGATACCAAGAATTCATCTTAAAAGTGGTAGCTGAACGTAGCTGAACCCCGATACATATATATTTTGAAACATACAAAATGTTTGCTGAGTTTGTCAAGGTGTTTGAATGGTTCAACCTCCGCTGGTGTTGGTGTCATCAACGTGTTTAAATAGCTAAATCATGCTAAATCCCTATATTACATATATTTATTGGTGTTCTCCGAAAATCTATGGGTAAACTTCCATGGTTCAGCATGTTTTACCCATCCAAATTCATGTTACCACAGAAATCTTGGGCCGCCAACAAACATCCGGCCGCCTGGGGCCGGGGCGCCCACGGGTCTCACGGAACTCGTGCCCCACCTGCAGCGGTCCATGGAAATTTTTCCGTCACTTTCCAGATGGGGATGGGTCAAAACCCTGGTACCCCTGGTGAACCCCAAGTCATAGCTGGGATTTATGGATGTGAATAACCCACTAAAAATGGTATCTATAGGTATTGACCCATACCCAGATGTTTTGTCCCCATTTCGGTGGATGATTTGTCTGGGATTTCCGCCAGTTCTTCACTGGCCTTGTCGCTGCACCAGCAAAAGCCTGTGCTGCCCCAGCCTGGGCAAAGGACGACCGGGAACTTTGGGTGAACTTCGGAGTAAACATCTGGCGTTGCAATGTGCATAGGTGGCTCAGGAAAGCCACAGCAACTCAGTCAAGTTTGCAAGACCGTGTATTTCTTCAGGCATGAGTTCACCTCCATCTACCCCATGAAAACGCCATCACAAAACGCAAAAAAATGAAAGGACCTGGTTTTCGTGATTCCATATTGGTCTTCAGGGGTGTAACCTCCAAAAAAGGCAAAAACACAGACAAACATGCTTTGTTGCAGTCATCCCACCTCAATTTTTGGTGGAAAAGTGCATCATCGTTGGACTACTAGGGAATCGTGTTCAATCTACTAGGTTTTGAACCCCTAATAACACCAACACATTACAACCTCCTCTAAAAATGGCCTCCAAAAAATTGCCCAAAGTTTACCAGCTGGGCGACACTGTTGCGGTGCAAAGGACCCGTCGCTCTGACAAGTCGGGCCTTGGGGAAATGGGTCATGGATGGTCATGGGCAGATGCGGATGCGGAGACTGTTGGTGATATTCCTAACAGTAGATGATGTTAGGTGATATTCCTAATATGACCAATTTGGGAATTTCATATCTGTTCATGATATTCCCAAAATTGGGGAATATCATGAGAATGCGGAACATTCATAACAAAGAATACTGAATAGAATGTCATTCGCAAGAATCGTTAGATTATCCTGAATCCAGATGGGACATTCACCAACACTTGGGCGCGTCAACTATCTGGTGAACAGGTGGAGGACCACCAAAATGTTCATCCAGCTGGTCAATAAGTAAATAGTCCATGTTTAGGATAGTTTGATATCAAAAACACTGTAATGTGGGTAAAACATGGTAAAACAATGCCATTTTTACCACCCATTTTCCTGGGAATGGTAACCATACCTATAAAAAAGGTGAGCCCTTTGGGAGTGGTAAAAATGGCATGGGTGGTAACCCACAAATGGGATGTCCGGGATAACCATCAATAATCATGGACCCCATTTGGAGACCCCAAAGACTTCCCAGACGTCGGCGCGTCAGGGGGCGGAAGGCGCCCACCATGTGATTTGAACCGCCGCTTTCGATGCATCTCTCGTCGATTTGAACCTCGTTGAAGAGTTTCATCGCAGAAAAGAAAGATGACAGCGATAGTGGTAATAATAATAAAATGAACAATAATAATGATGATAATAATAATAGGAATATTACATAACCATTACTATTAGCATTAGCAAGTAACAATAACAATGATACAATTATCATCAACAACATCATCAAGACCCACTGTCAATCAAAGATTATACGTCTCAGTCTGAGCGACTTTCGAATGCAACTTCTCCAGAATGGACTGCAACTTCCTGATGGTTTCGACTCGGACACGGTCGCGTTTCGTCACAAAACAGTGGGTGTGCTTGGTATTTGCACCAAATAGCTTGATATAGAAGGACCCCTTTTATGATTTCAATTAAGGAAAAAATGAAAATGGAATGTTCACAGATTGAAACCCTGGATCCGTCCTGTAAACTATCTTGGAAACATGGGAACCTTCCACAGTCTTTAGTGAAAATTCGTGGCAAAGACTCCAAATTTTCAAGGCAAATGCTAAGATATGCTAAGCAGGACCTAGATTCTCCTTCTCAGATGGTTTTTGATTGAAGGCCAGCGCAGAAATCTCCAGGGTGACAAGCAACTCATGGTCCAACATCTGAATGGCTTTTGCCATACTTCTGCCAATGATTTCCTTTTTCATTGGCTGCGGGTTACCCGGAAAAATCCATGCCAACATCCCAGATGATTCTCCCGTGGATTGCAAGTGTGGAAATCAAAAACCTGCCGGCTTAGCCACTGATGTCCTTTGAAGAAAAAAATGGATCGATGGTTGATGGTAGGCACCTTTTTTGGCACCTTTTTCTCCTTCGTGAAAATGGATCCCTCCACACAGTCGCAAAGGGGATCCAGGGTTCAACCACTCAAAATCCCATCTTTGGGTGGGGAAACACACACACACTCACATTTGGCTTCTCAAACTCCTGATAGGCTGTCTGAAGGTCTTCTCTCAAAGAAACTGGTGTTCCTCTAAAGTTCCCTCAAGCCTTAAACCAATTCCTGCAAGGTGAGACCCTCTAGATAGCTAAGTTGACTTGTAACTAAGCTATGGTTTATAGATGTTTATAGATGTTTATGGGGGATCTAACATGATCTAACTATAGTTATATAATGTGTTTATAAACCAACTTATAACATCTTGGGGCCTCACCGGGCCGAAACAAAATCACCAATCGTCCAGGTCTCCCAAGGATTCTGGAAACTGCCACCTCCCAGGGGCATCAGAAAGACCTTCCGCGGCCGGTGACGTGGCGTCAGCTCCACGATTTTCTGGGTCGTTTCTGCGGCATATTTCAGGGCGCCATAGTATTGGGCCACCAGCATCAGTTCAGCCACCTCCGAACACAAATGTGAAATGTGGGGAAATTGGGGAGGAACTGGGACGATAGTAGCGGTTCAAAACCAAACTTGCGGTTTTACCAGAGGTTTTACCAGAGGTTTTACCAGATGTTCACCGGTCGCCTGCGTCTGATACTCATGATCTGTTGGATCGCTCTCGCCAGTGCGGCCATTCACGTACGAATCCACGGGTATCGTTGAGGCATAAACCAACCCCACACGATGGCTGGTCTTGGCAAAGCCACTCAACTTTGGTACCAAGCCTTGAGTGGAAACATGCTCCATGACCAACAGCCGCAAGCTGTTCAGACGCCTCTTCAAGTCTTGCAAACTTTCCTTCACCTTGTCAGTTTTCTGGATCTTCATGTATCCATTCACGACTTCAAAGCCTTGGAGTTGCTGGAGTTGCTGTCCCCAAGTTCTCTGAAATCATCCCAGTAGATGTACCCAGTCATTATCAATTCTGCAAATCCAGGCCCATCGAAATGCCAATGATTTTAGTGGTTTCTACCCAACAAAAACACAAAAAAAAGTGTAAAACACCGTGTTTTTCCATGGAAACCTGGAAGATCGACAATTTGATCCGCAGCATTGATCCCTTTGGGACGTTCAACGCTTTGCGCATTGTCCAGCAGGAACTGCGCCACCGCCGGGTGCGCAGCGAGCTGCCCCCGTGGCCCCCCGCGAATGTCCTCTTTGTAGTCAGCAACGTGATGCACCACACGGGTGGCAGATGGATATTCCGCACCATTCAGCTGGGCGGGCACCACAAATAGAGCTCCGGCATTTTCCTGGACAAGAATCAATCGATTGTCATTGATGTATAATTAATCGATGAATTATATATCATTCATCATCCTTACCCTAATGTCATAGTGATTTTTTTCCCTAGTCAGTGATCCGAAAGAAATAGAACCCATACTAAACCAGGCTTTCTTTGGGGTATCAAAAAAAAGGGCTCCAATGATCAGCTCTACAACTGGATTTCCAGGAAAGCCATGAAACTATCGACCAGTCGTTCGCTTGGATCCCTTCTGGTAAGTGTCCCATTGATGTTAAGGCCGAACATCCCAATTCTTCAACAAATTGTCCATTTTGCGATAGTCTTCCTCCTTTCGAACTTGGAAACGAAGACACAAAAAAAATGCAGCAACAACAACAACAACAACCACCCCGGGAGCCTCTTTTTGGATCTCCGTCATGATTTCGGAGGACAGAATGTGAAAGTAGTCTCGAAGCTTCCAGACAGCATCCGAGGTGAGGTTCAACATATCAGATTGGAGTCGCTGGCAGCTGAATTGTCTCACCTGAGACAAAACTTAGCTATGTTTAGCTTCTGGTGTATTCCACCGGCCTGCCAATTTTAAGTTGGCTTATAAACACTAAATTAAGTAATATTAAGTATGGTTATATCATAAACCATACTTAGCCAAGTTAGTCAACTTAGGTATCTCGGGGGACCTCACCATGTGGTCATGGTAAATCCCGCATTTATAGATGATGGATTATGATGGATTATGCATAGATTGGTGTCTAAAACAACTGTGCGTACTAGTGCGTACAGAACAATAACTGGGAACTGATTGGCAGTATGACCCTATTTAGAATAAACTACGGCGTCATCCGGAAAAACACAAAAAGAAAACAGCCTCAGTTTTAGAGGCTCTCCTCAAAGTACTATAGATCCTAAGCATCATGTGTGGCTTCGTTAGCCATGAAATCCCCTTTAAAAGATCTAGAACTCTCAGTCATCGTGCAGAATTTGCCCTGGCATCAGCTCAACCTCACTGTTGTTTATCCATGTCATTGATTATGTTGAGGAATCTTCCCAACACAAGTCAACCAACGTCGACCATCATACATCCCCAACATCCCACATCTATGATGTTTCCCACTTATCATATCAACCATCATCCAAGAACTCAGAAAGTTCCCCAAAGTTCCCCAAAGTTCCCCAAAGTCCCATAGGATTTTTCACGGACCTTCTCCTCTCCTCCAAAGAGCCATCCGCTGTTCAGATCAAAGCGATAGTCCCCACACACATTGTTCAAGCACCAGCCGCCCTGGCGGACACAACAATGCTGGAAGAAGATGTGGAAACTCACCCAAAAAAAAAGGTGGCTTGAATCACAAAACGTTACGACGTTGCACAAAACAAATCTCGTTTGAATCCACATCTTTGGATTCCGTGACGATAAATGGGACATGGAATCCATATGAATCCATTCACCACAGCAAGCTGTTCAGCAAGCTCCTTGTCTTTGTGGATGATGCCAGCATAACTATCCACATCTCCAGGCTTACAGCTGCCGACCTTGGGGGATGCTTCTTCAAGTGGGGCAGCATTTTGGCATGGGTCGACCATCGGTAACAACTCCAGATCAAACAGAAAGTTACCCTCTGGTAAACTAACATAGCCATGGAAAATCACCATTTTCAATTGGTAAATCCACTATAAATGGCCATTTTCAATAGCTATGTTAAATTACCAGAGGGTATACCATTTTGAATCCTTCCAAAAACATGGAAAGTGATGCGATCCCAGAGCCAGACGCATGTAAATTCATATAGACATTGACCTCAACCAAGGTTTATCTCGGAACCTCGAGCCCTCCGTTCAACTTCCCCAGCTCCCGACCTTCGAGGCCGAATTACCTGGAGGGTTGTCGATCAGAAACTATCTGGGTGGCTCAAAGTTCTCAACCTCGAAAATTTGATGCTTGAATACGATTGAAGAATACCTGGTTGCTGGTATAGCTACTCCTCTGAAAAATATGAGTTCGTCAGTTGGGATGATGAAATTCCCAATATATGGAAAGTCATAAAAGTCATGTTCCAAAGCACCAACCAGATACGGTAAATCATGGCTAATCCAATGCCATAAGTACCATTTGGGGTTTCACCATGGGAAATTGTGTGGATGGTTTACGACCAGCTTCACAAGCTGCGCCTCCATTTCTGGAGCAGAAGCCTGCAGCACTGTCGAAAGGTCGAAACGAGCTGACCGTTTAGAAGTGTGGAAACACCACCCTGGATCTGATGCAAAATCCTAGAAAACCTGTCTGCTTCTGAGAGCACTTCAGCAGTGCCTGGAACTTTCTGTCATCCCCAAAACAAGTTGAGGGCGGGATTCCTGCTTCTTGGATTAGTTCATCTGCAATTAAACATCTTGAAACCAGATTGATCCAGATTGTATATGTCCTAATGTTCACCATGAACTTCAAGAACGAGATGAGCTGAGCATTGCGAAGTACTGTCTTGCACTTTCCGGGCGTTTCCGGCCTATGAGGCCTGCCAAGAATGCCGCACACAGCAGCGCTGCTATGATCCAACTGGCAGCAAAACATGGTGGTATAGCCAGAGCCCCTGG
>Ga0126342_10009307_pt1 | contig 17606 bp, 18 predicted proteins | sample Cyp1metagenome_FD_92528 | JGI IMG/M metagenome (GOLD analysis project Ga0126342, IMG submission 92528) | Coral microbial communities from Lord Howe Island, Old Settlement Bay, Australia - Cyphastrea 1 metagenome | ecosystem: Host-associated > Invertebrates > Cnidaria > Coral ... | reverse complement strand
CGTCACCATCCGTGAGCTTGAGCAACTTCAAGTTGGAAATGCACTGCTTGGATTTACGCTTTTGGCGCTCCTGGAAATGGCGCTTGCTGACGGACAAGGCATGGTAGAACACCCAGCCGAGCCTGAAGATCTTCCCCACGCGGCTTCGATCTGGAGGCTCCCGCTCATCAAGGCCATCATGCAACTTCCGACCATTGACTTGCTTCGATTTTCCCAAGGACTGATGGGCGCGAAGTCGCACAAGCCAACCCATCTTCTCCTTTTGAGCCTTCCACAGCTTTTGTCGTGTCTCCACGCCAATCGGGTAAGATGTGATATCCCCAAGGCTATTGGCAAGGACCAATCTGGCAACTGCTGTGTTGAAGGAGTGTCCGCCAGCGATGTGCAAAGCAGTAGCCCATGCTCTTTTTCAGGCCACTTGCGACCGACCGGTCATCAATAGAGCACCTGAACCACCAGCAGATTTCTTAGACACATGCAAACGCATGCACATCACTGCATATGGTGAGAGCATTGGAGCAGACTATGTACAAAGATAGCTGGTCGGACTGCTTTTCCAATTTGTTTTCCGAATTCAATGAACCTGAGACAGGCCGCAGCGCGAAGCTTCATTGTGCCTCTTGGAAAAATATATATATATCTATGATATGTACTATCTATCTATCTATCTATCTATCTATCTATCTATATGTGTGTGTGTGTCTTGTGTATATACGTATATATATATATACATATATATTCTAATACCATCTAATACCATATTCCAATGATTTCCAATGGTCGTTCAGTTTTTTTTTCACCGGAGCCAGGTGGATCGAAGGCCAAGGATCTGCTGAAGGCCATCAGCGCAGACTGCGGCAGCAAGCCATCTTTGATCGCTGCATGGAGATCTGCAGAAAAAACCCGAGAAATGTGACCCTCTGGTTATTTATAGATGGTTTACCTATTAAAAATGGTGATTTTCCATGGCTATGTTAAATAACTAGATCGCATATAAATTATACATAGCATTTAAAAGCTGGGATGGCTCGAAATGCTCAAAATAGATACCGAAATGTGTTTCCAAGATTTTCCAAGTGTGTATTTACACAATGAGTAAATATGTGGCTCAATTGGTACCTGATCTTGGAGCCATCAAATCAAATAGAACATCTGGTCACCTGAGGGTTCTGATGAAGGTCTGATAAAATGCCATGTTCATTTTCTACTTCAACGCGGCCAAGGCGCTTGATCTCCCCTTTAAGCATGGGAAAAAGGCCAAGCTGGTGTTGGACGACATAATGCCTCACAAAAGCAAGCGCTGCATTGCAACATATTGCAACAAACGACCTGTCGCATCCCAAATCCAGGTCGGATTTTTATGGATTTCTATGGATTTGTTCCATCAGCACATCTTGGTTTCCCCACTCATGATCTTCTCGCGGCGCGTGGTTTGGTACTTTTCCGAGCCGCAGTTCAGCAACCAAGTCCTGAAGGACTAATCCAAAAACCTCATCAAATCATGGAAAGGGATCCAAACCCTCAGAAATGTCTACCATCATGGACGCTATGTGTATCTGGACATGAAAAAGAAGCCCCTGAACCACGGCAGCTTTGATTCAAACTCCACAAAAAAAATCAAGCGGACACCTTTAGAACATCAAAGAGTACCCCACTACAGCGCATCATACCAAACACCTACCCTTTGGAAAACGTTCAAAATCCCAAAAAATCCCCGGTACGTCATCACTCTTGGTTGACCCGATTACATAGACAGATCCGTCCCTGGATCTTCTTGGGGCTCCTGGGTTCTTTGACTCCATTCTTCAGTCTCGTTGGACGCTTTTTGGCTTTCTTTGGCCTGGCATGGCAGTTGGAGCTGCAAGGCCACTTGTGACTTGTGAGACCCATGGATTGCTTGTAATCCTACATCACTTCCTGATAGACGATATACCGTATACCGCAGAAATATATAGAAATATCTGGAATAGTCTTCACTTACGAACTGGTCACCTCATATCTCCGCTCCCCCACAGGCCCTGTGGCGACGATCTGTGGTAGCTGCGGTTCAGAAAAAATCACGGGCATGAATTGCGCAGTCCTGAGTCAACAAGATCTATTGCCCAAGCTAGTGCCAGCTCCGAAGCATCAAACCTACAACTTGAAGGACTTGGCCCTTTTCCAAGTATCAGTGGCATCAGTGAAGATATTGACCCCAGTTACCCTCTGGTAATTTAACATAGCTATTGAAAATGGCCATTTATAGTGGATTTTCCCATTAAACATGGTGATTTTCCATAGCTATGTTAGTTTACCAGAGGGTACCCACCTGGCTCAGTTCCCCTTGGAGCTGGTCGTGAACCACATCTTGCAGACCTTCCCCCCACCCAAATGAATTTGCAGAGCATCGTAGCAGTGATCAGAAGACTCACCTGAGACTTGGACGGAACACCAAGAATCGATGGATTGGTTTAAGGGAAAATCTACAGGAAACCATGGTTTTTACCATTAAATATGGGGGGGTTCCTGTAAATGTTCCCTTAAACCAATCCATTGAAAGAAGCCAGCTAGAGACCAAAAACAAAGAGAAATGCTGAGAATTGGTGGTTTTCTTAAGATTCTGGATCCACAGTATTCAATGGCCCCTAAAAATTGGGGTGTACTAACCATTTCTTAGACACGCCAACATATCAAATGGTTGGTTATGTCCAAATTACATCCCCATAATTCTAAATGGATAGTATCATAATCATATTTCAATTATATAATCATCAACCAACCATCATTTATCAATCATATATCAATATATTTGATGGTTGGTTGATTATGATGATGATTTATCAGAATTTATCATCATCCAACCATCATGAACCATATATTTATCCATATATTTGATGGTTTAAACACCATATTTATCCATATTAACCATATTTAACCATATTTAACCATATTAACCATATATTTAACCATATTTATCCATATGTAAACCCCCAAGTTGTGCCTCAAATCCCAAGGTCCCATCAGTCCCATCAGTCCCATGTCAGGCTGCAAAGTTCACAGCGATGGCCCACAAAACGAAGACCACCTGCCGCCGTCGGAGAGGCAAGACCTCCCTCGCTTCCCTACATATATATATACATATATATATATAATATGTAGGTACAAGAATATGGATATATAAATATATATATATTATATATATATTATGATAATAATAATAATACACAATAATATGTACATATACATATATATATATATACGTATGTATGTATATGTGTGTATATGTAGTATATACACACTCCATGTCAAGAGCTGCTGAGAAGCTCATCCAATTTTGGACGACGAACCGCCCTGGCCTTGGTCCGGTGTCGAGTGCTGCGGCGATCCTGCCAGGATTTTTTGGGCTGATCTTGGCCATGTTCAACAAGTACCCTCTGGTAATTTAACATAGCTATTGAAAATGACCATTGAAATAGTGGATTTTCCCATTGAAAATGGTTATTTTCCATAGTTATGTTAGTTTACCAGAGGGTAGTCCCTTCCAAGATAGAGAAGAGGATAGCAAAGAGATCAATTGATCTTTTTTGGGGCTAGGGATTTCCTAGCCACAAATCATGTAAACAAACCGGTGGTCCAGTGAGAGGTTTGTTGGCTGCCGGCCTGTTCCAGCTGCACCATGTGGGACATGCCTTCTTCCTCCACCTGTCAATCGGTTGCAAATATGGAGCTTTCATCCTGGGGGATCCCCCATTTTAAGAAAGCCCCATATGATGTCTGCTATATTCTGCTAATTTGATTGTATATCATTGTATATCTCACATCATCCTTTTTTTCATCCTCGTTGTTCTCAGGGTCATATCAAACTCCAGCATTGTTGAGAATATTGAGAATCAATATTCTACAGTATATATATATTATGCACATATTATACAATATTATACATATACATGGTTTTTTTTCCCCGGGGTTTTTGGATCACTGGCGAAGTACAAGCCACCCTCCACACCCAGCCTCCGCCGCCTTGGGGCTCTTTTCCGTCTGGCAAGGCTCGGTAGTCAGGATATCTAAAGATGGGTAAAGAACGAAATTTCACATCTGTGGATTGAGGTTGTCAAACATGCTGGCCACCTTTCAATAAAGACATTGGACTTGGGCTGTCACTGACAATTGTGTTGAATTCTCTCTATTCCACCAAATGAAATGATTGGCTTTGGCAATCGAAGTTTCAAACACACCCATGTCTGATTATGCACTGAATATCCAAATGATTGCTGAGCATCTCAATATATATCTCCATACATCTCAATGTTTTAGAGGTGTTTCCTTGTTTTCTAATTGTTTTCTTCCTTCTTTTCTCTCCACTGATTTTGGGCCACAGAAACTCGCTGGAGGAGCCTCGGTACGACTCAGGTGACCTGCGCCGGATCACAGGAAAGTTGCCAAATTTGAGGGTCCGTTGATACCCATATGGGATATGGTATATCATTGATAAACCAAAATATTCTATAGATATACCATTCCCATACAAATCCTATTGGTTCAAACCTCCCAAGCTTCAACAAATTTGCAAGCTGTCGTCAGTGGCAAGGCAAGTGGGCCACTTTCAGAAAGGCTTCTTATCAGCAAAGAAAGCATTCAGTTTGTTCCAAGCTTCGCAACTCCAAAGATCAGGAAAAGCAAAAAGCATGTGAGCCGTGATTCTCAATCATGGTAGATATGGTGACAAAGTCATCCATCATATCCATCCCATCATGGGAATGGCCTGAGAGGAACAGCAGGACTGCCATGCCCAGCATGGCTGAGACCGCCATGACCGCCAGGACCTACCGGCACTCTGGACATCTCAAGGAAGAAGCTTGAAACCTCTGACTCAGTTTATTTGGTTCAATTCTGGATTTGAGATGATTTTTTTCATGGGCTTTTGATGAATTCGGAACTCAGATTCCTCCACAACTGATGGATCCCACTTTAAACAAGCTGCAGCCAAGATGCTGCTGCCCCAAGGTGGGCATCGATACCTTCCTGGGCCCAGACCTGGGTGGGTTACCATATAGGCCCAAAGCGTAGGGAAAAATGATGAAAAATTGGCAAATAGTTGATCAAAATTGATCAAATATCAAGGAATCTACCAAAGATAGGAAAATGACTGAAAATGATCAGAATCTCTTGGATGATGTTGGATTTGCATGGATTTGCAGCCATCGTACTCGTGGACAAACACAACCACGTCATGGGCACGTTCAATGAATGAGTGATGAATGATTGATGAATGATTGATGATTGGAAGGTCCCAAAAAATCAAGCTGTGGATTTTTGAGCATCCAGGTCATGGACTCCTGGAGCTCCCAGGTCTCCGAACGATAGACATGACGCCCGCCATGTTGCTGAATGCCTGATCACTGCTCTGTCTGTTGTTCAACAAACACGTACAGTACTTGGCTCTTGTGAGTTTGTCCAAGTGTTTGGAGCAAGAACCTGTCATTTTACTTGGGAAACCGATAGGTTTTTGGATGGTTTGGGATGGTTTCGGGTTCCTGAATTCTTTGACATACCATGACATATGCAAATACGAGGATGACTCGGCACAGGGTGCCTCCAACAAGCTGTTCACCGTGGCTTCCCGTGCTGGAAAGCACACCTCCGGCAGATCGCATCAGTTTCAGTTTCCACCCTTGCGCAAACAACCATGACGACCGGAAATCCTGTTTACCAGCTTGGGTACCCAATAAATTATGTAGAATATCCCAGTGTAATCCAGTTTATAATGTATGATGATGTATGACGCATGATGATGTACTACTGTACTTGTTGTTTGCCAGAGGGTCCCTGCAGCACCCCACCTTAGATCCCAGCTCGGCGGAGCAGCCCCAACCTGCGGAGACTTGCCCATGCCCATGTCAGGAATGCTTCCATGATGTCTCATCACCGAGCTTCACAAAAAAAACAAACTATGAAACTTCGAAATGCTAAGTTCGTCCTTGCTTAAGGTCTCTGCTTTTTGGGGGATCTTCATTGACATCATGACATGTTTGACTCCGGCCTGGTGTGGACAAACCCATGATCCCAACTGCCCCGATGAAGACCCAGGGCGACATGCCATAGTGAAGGCACCTGGGGAACTTTGCATCTCAGCTTGGGATATCCAAAAGAAATGTGCGAACAGAAACTCAAAGTGCCATAAGATTTGAAGCCTCAGCTTCCATTGGCCTGGAATTTATAGACCATGTCAACCATGTCTGGTGGTGCCAGGAACAGACTTTTTTGTCACTGCCCATGATACTTGAGAGATCTCTAAGTGAAATGTCAACAAGTGAAATTAGGTCAAATCTCGCAAGTCTCAGGCCATTGGCTACCCCATTTTGATGTCAAAACATACTCAAACATGATCTTGTATGATCTTGTAGGTTTGGGTTGAGAGGCAACCATTTTCATCCATAGCCATGGTCCACCAATGCTTCGCACTTCATCTGAGTGCGAAGCATGTAGCCTGCCAGCAGTGAAGCTGCCATGAAGGCATTGGAGATCAACAGAGCGGCCTGGCCACGGCCGCCACAGGCGGCCACAGGGGAATCAGCACTGGGTCGCAGAAAAAGGTTATAAAGTTTCCCAGCTTCCCATCCTCAAAAGACTAGAAAACCATAATATGGGGGGGCAGTCACACATCAAATTATACAATGTTACAAATCAGCTATTTGCAACAGCTACTTCGCGGCAAATTGATGCAAATTGCAAGTAGCAATTGGCAGCTGCACATCCCGGCACCTTGTAGTATGTCGCAGAAGTGATGAATCGAGCTTCAACGATGGTGCCTTGCGATCCAAGCGTCGGCGCTGACAAGTAGTGGTGCGAGAAGCAACTGCATCCCAACAAATCGAAACCACCAATTTGGATCAATTTGGCCGATTCCGAGGCAAATCATTTATGGAAACACCCCGGTGATATCTGGCATTATCTGTTGATCCATTGTTCATTAATGTTCATTATCTCCATGCATCAGTTTCGCGAAAGTCCCGGATGCTAAGAATCGAGGTAATGGCACACGACATGGCGGTCCAAGATGTCAGGGAAGCGTTGTAACCTGCGCACCGACCCCTCCGTCGTACACTTGGGATAGATTGGGGAAATGATTGGGAACATGATTAGGAAAATGATTGGGATATACCCCATTTAACAGCCATTTAACAGCCATTTAACAGCCATTTAACAGCCATTTAACAGCCATTTAACAGCCATTTAACAGCCACTTCAGGCATCATCGCCAGTACGGCGTTTTTTTCGGCGAGCTTTCTTCACACAGTCAGTCGTCTCAGCTCCCAACCATAGTTTTCCAACAAAGAGCCTTCCACTGCATCGAATGCGTGCCCAATAGATATGTAGATCATGAACCTCAGTGACTCACCAGCCACAAGGTGGTTTTGTGGGTGGTACCCCCAGTCATAAGTTGGCCTTTTTTAACCCCATGAACTGCCATAAACTATGGATAGTAATCCTCCAAAAACATCTCAGTTGGCCTGGCTGCCTAGTCATAATATGTCATAATAATCAACTTAGCAAACCGGGGCACCATCACCTGGCGTCACCTGGAGCCTTCCAAGGCTTCCAAGGCTTCCAAGGCTTCCAAGGCTTCCAAGGCTTCCAAGGTCCGAGGCACTGAAAATTGATGATCCAAAAATCGCTCTTTCTGAGAATTCCTTTGACCTCACGGGCAGGTCACACAGCTCATCCTGCCATATCTATCCATATCTGCCATCAATAAAAGGTGAATAAAGCCCTCCGTTGCTTGTCTTGCCGTACACCTTTCAACTTCAAAGTTATCAAAGTGATCAAAGTCATCGTGCCATGAGCTTCACCCTTGACATCGCAGCTGCAAGCCCAGGCTCCTCATTGATGAAACTTAATGTCGGCCGTTTTTCCATCTGCGGCCGGGAGGGCTTTCATCACGGGGCCGTGACTTAATGTGCTACTCAAGCCATTCGTGGCACGATCGCAGCCCCCTCTCGCAACTGTTTTGGATTTCCAGTCCCAATCTGTGGAATTCCAGCCTGGTTATATGGTACCCCATTTGTGGCTTATCCATATTTCTCCTATCCAGGAATATCCATGATTCATCTATGCATCGTTTACAACATCCGATAGCTGTGGTTTCACTGTTTCACAAACCACTTACGATTCGTTGATCCAAACTGTGCTCCGCATCGCCGGCCTTTGCAGAAACTGGCCGTGACTGATACAGGAGAAACGTTAGCGTAAAGGCGACCATCCTCGGATACCCAAGCGAAGGGATGTTGCCATGTTGAATGGAAAATCATCCATTGAATTTCTATGAATTCGATTCAGTTTGGTAAATATGTTGAATGTGAAATCGTCCATCAATTCAATGGGTATCGATGGTGTTGTTTTCCTAGAAGGTAAATGCCGTCCCATGTCTCTACCATCGTCCCAAACGGACGTTCGCCAAGTATCGCCGAGTGAAACTGAAAGCTGAGCAATGATGAGATCTGCCTGTTCATTACCTCACGTACAAACCCAATTCTCCCATTTGGAAAGGAAATTCTGCCCTGGTTGGGTCATATTGAGTGTCCAGGAAATTTGCTGGAAATGGCTTGAACTGAAGCAGGATGCCACGAAGTCAGTGGGATTGTCGTCCACGAACAAGGGCGGCAGCACGAATGACAGCGATCCACCCACAAAGTTCATGAGGTTTGAAATCATCGCCTTAGTCTTCACTCGGTTGGACTTGGATCATAAACAGAAACATTCAGCTATGGCCATGGCTATGGCTATCAGTAGTCAAAGCCCGGGTCTTTTGGTGAAAACCCCAAAGTTAATGTATGTTAATGTATGTTAATGGTTGTTATCTCTTAAAATGTTCATCCCAAATATCGTATAGTAGTGTGCCCTAATATGTCTTAACGTCTTAACCCAACATGGAAATGTGATGACCATCCATGGGCTATGGTCGAATTTCCGCCCAGCCGCTGCGGCTGGCCGATCCGTGGGCGAGAACCAATCCGCACCCATTTCGGAGGTGCAATTCACCAGCAGCGGCTGGCCTGCCATGGAATGCCATGGAATGCCATGGACGGATGAGCATGGATTCTCCAGCTTACAAAACTGATGTTTTTAGGAACCTGAAATATCTGAAATATCGGAAATCTGATGAAATCTGAACCCACTGCCGGCTGCTGATGGCTGTTGCGCCTAAGGCACATAAGGCCTGGCCAAAGACCAAAAACCTCAGGCGTTTGGTGCCACCAATGTCCAAAATGGCCAACCATGAAGCAAACTAAAGTATATCATCTGCTGAGACTCAAAACATCAGCGGTAGTGGGAAAAACATTTGGTGAGTCATCCATCATTTCTGGACAGAATTCATAATGTTTTTTGTGTTCTGAATACCAGTTGGTACACATTATATATATATATATATATACATATACGTATGTGTGTGTGTGGGTATGTGTGTATCCCATAGTCCTCTATGACTGTTGTTTGTGTTTGTACGCAAATCATTAGCTAATCATGGGTAGAAATTGCAGGAATGTCCCAATATTGGGGGTCAAAAGCGGGGTACCAATTGACCCATGGGGTACCCACCCACAGAGGGCATCAGCAAAGGCACACAAAAGGCGAATTACTCATCCAGCTCGGCATCAGCTCTGACCTGCCATCAGCTGTGAGGTGTTCTGATCTTTCTGAAAATTCAACGTGGATCAAAAAATTGGGATTCTCTGGGAGATATTGGCCAGAGATGGTCTAACTATGTCTAAATCTGATAGGCAAAAACTCATCGAAAACTCATGGATTTTCAGAGCTGCCCACAAGTTGATCTTGGGTTAAATCTCTGGAGTTTTTCCAGCGGGCCCAGTCCCACCTGGGCCAAACCCATCTGGAAAATCAGTCCCAGTATCATAAAGCCTGATAAGCCCTGATAATTAATGGGATCGATAATGGGATCCCCAACCATCATCACCCCTCACACCATCTATCACCATCTGCAGTAATCTCCCCATGCCAGCAGAATATCCCGTCAGAGCTGCGCACTCGAAGAGTTTGGGGAGGACGGAGAGCCGGCGTCCAAAGTGCTGCGCCTCCAATGGGCTGTTCCTGCGCTAGCAGCGAGAATGGCTCGAAAGAAAAGGCTGGAAACGGCCAGCATGGCATCATGGAACCCTAAAGTATGGTTAAGTTAAATTATATGAATATATATATATATTATATATATATATATATGTATATATATATATATGTGTATATATACATATGTATATATATATATGAATTTTGTATGGTTAAAACTCAATCGTTACAGACGTCTTCACTTTTTTTGGGACTCACAATTTGATGCAATTGCACCGCTGTTGGCAGCCTGGAAAACAGATGAAACCACCACTATTTTGTGCCCTGTTTTGCTGCCAAGTGGCCAAGCAGCAGTTCGCACAGCACAGCCTGCCCAAAATCGCATGTACGCTGGCGACTGGGTGACTGGGTGCCACTGCCACCCGAAACCCAGATTTGCTCCTGGGGATTGCCATAGTAAAGCACCAATCGTCAACATTCTGGCTAGTCATCTATTTTTTAGTTTTTTGGGTATCTGCAGAGCGTCTGTTGATATTCCTAGAGACCCCGAAAAAATACCCGGCAGGCATCAGGTCGCCACTTTCTGGACTTGCAGGCCAGAGTGTCTCCAACAATGCAACAAAACACAAAACGGAGACGAAATGGATACAACTCGTTTCCCCTGCCATCTATTCCGTCACGCCTAATCACCCCTTTCGAGCCTAGAGCAATCAGAAGCGTCGCCAGGATGAAAGTCCAGCGACACCCCAGCACCGAAACCAGCGGACCCGTCACAAAGGCTCCGGGCACATAGACCTCGATACCCCAAGGTGCCATGTGGATGTGGGTCACCATGGGTCACCTAAAAGCACCTGAAGGTTACCAAAAATTGGTAGGTCACATGGACTAGTCATGTTGGGGATATGTTTGGGATGTAAACTACTGGGTATCAAAGCTTTGACCCATACCCATGCTAGGGATGGGATGATGTCCTTAAAGATCCTAGAGCCTTCAAGCACGTGGTACCAGCAAAACAAAACGAAAAAAGATGCTGCCAAAAAAAAACTAATGTTGAAGGAGGTGAGTTTACGTGGGCATAGCACCAAGCTCTGAACTTTGTCTTTTAGAGCCACAGGCACCAGTGCGTAGAGGATACAGAGGAAATTCATTGCAGCCTCGTCCACGTGCAAAGAATGCATGCCCTGTCGCAAGATCGGTACGAAGGTATACTGTGGCACATAGCCTGGCCGAAATAGCTTCAGGATGGACGACGTTTAGAATTTGGTGCCCCAAAACTGGCATTATATAGGGAAAACGGTGATAAACAATGTTTGTATATGGGTGTTGCTCAAAATCGTGAAACCCTTTTTCACCATTTGGTTTCCTTGTTGACACGATTGAATGATTTGGGGTTCCCCCATTTCAGGAACCACCAAAAAAAAGACATGGACACCCAAAAGTCTATCAATTGCCTAGATGAAATGGAATGAAATGACCACAAAGCGGTGTCGCCCGAACGCCCCAACTTTGTTTGGAACGATGTGTGTTCCACCTCCCACGGGCACATGAAAGGCTCAAGATTTGGTTGCCAAGGTGCTGACGCAAATGTCCAAGCTCAAAATCCCAAGAGCCACCCAGCGCATCGAGCTGTTGGTGTGGGTATCTTCTTGAACCTGGCTTTGATTACGCCCAAGCTGTTGGGTTTGGTTGGAAAACTGTGAAACTACACGGAATGTGTGAAATGGCGGCAACTTATGGTGAAATGGTATGATGGAATGATATGGAATGGATGGAAATGTATGGGATGTAGAATAATAAGAAGAAGAGTAATAATAGTCATGTGATCATGATACATTCAATTCCAAGGCGAGCCCCTCCCATGGCCTCTCCGCATCTCAAGCAAACTCTCCTGGCCAGCTGAAAGTGCCTTGCCAGGCTCATTGGGCCCCAGGCCCGCCTAGGCCTTCAAACGGCATGGCCCATGGCCCAAGGGCCAAAACAGCCCATCCGGCATGTGTATGAGCTTCTAAAAATGTAGTGCCAAAGTTGTTCTACCCAAAACAACTGATGTAGACTGAAGACGCACCAAAGCAACAGTTGACACGTCCCAGGACAATCGATAGTTTGTAACTCATAAATTGCAAGACTTGGTGGACTGCTGAATCCTACAATGATGGTGAGTGATCATTGCAATAAGTGACCCAAACCAGGTTGTTTCAAGCTGAAATACCCTGCATTGCGGAACCAGTCAGAACCACAGGTTGCGTAATGGTTCTAATGGTTCAGCAGGCGGTCTACGATATGACCCAAAAGTGATTCAGCGTTTCTGTGGCTGCCGGGTGCTTTTCACCCTCGCATCTGCCACTTTCAGCCCAAACGTAGCGGATTTCGCTGGCACATCACTGACTGGACAACAGAAAAAGCATCTGGCTGTGGATGAAAAAAAATAAGTGTATACTGTATACCAATGGGATCCACAAAATTGGTCAGTCTTACATTGAAGCATCCATTTTGGGGATTTGGGGAGTCTAATAAGTTTGACCCATCCCGATATTTGAGACTCTTTGGCTAGAGAGTTTTGGATGCTTTTTTGCACTAGACATACAAGAGCCATACTACCTCTCCACACGCACTGCAAGACCCTGTTCAACCTCTGTCAGCGGCATTTTGGAGACATTCCCGCCGGCGACATTCCAAATGACAGCTCAGACATCCACAACATCGGCGCCTTTTTTCATCTTTTTTCTCTGTCCCAAATTGGGAAATTACAGCCATGTGTTTCCCCCCCCACAGCAACTTGCCACGTTTGGTGCTGTTGTGACAAAAACCATGGTGCAGCATCTGGGGATGGTCTCCACATGTTGATGGCACTATTCGCTGTCGAACCATGTTGGAATCGAACGAACCTGGATTTGGTTTCCAGAGGTATAAACCAGTTTTATGTGTATGTATGTGTATATGTATGTGTATATATCGGGTATACCCGGTGTACCCCAGTTGTATGTGGGCACTTTTGTTATTTACAAAATGGCATACGTCAATGTCAAAGGCATGGATGAACCGAACGGCCGTCACTTCGGAACCCTGCAACTCCCAGGAGCGCCAGTATTCCTGCGAGCTTCTCCGGCCGCAACAGTTCAGTTTCTTTGGCACGACTGATAGGGAAGTATGTACATGACTCATATGCATTCATATGCACAATATGTTTCAGCAAAAAAAAGTATATAATTGCATATAATTGCCGTGTAGGGACCAGTGAAGCTTCTGAGTCTGCACATACCGATGCTGCAGAAGGTCTTCTGCCTTTCCACTCCACATCATCTTGACGCGGGGCACCGGAAATATGCGGGATTTGAAGTTTGAAGGAGTGTCTTTCAGCATAGATTGGTCTTCCACATGATCAAACATGATTGGACATGATCAAACATGATCAGTATGTCAGAGTTTCAAGGTTATTTCAATCCGAATCTAGAAACCACTTTCACTACAGAAGCGGGTGCCTGGTCTTTTCCTGGGTCGAGAAGTTTCTTCCAGCCTTCATCTTTCCATAAAGTCAATGACTTTTGTTCCGCAAAACAAATAGATGAACAGGAGGCCCTTGCATGCAACTTCTCCCTGACTGAGTCACTCCAGATCTCTGAAAGCTGCTAGAAATGATCCCTCTTGATCTCATCTGCGCAAAGGTTCTCAAGGCCAACCAAGAAAACCCTACCGAGTTGCAGGCACTTTGGCCCGCACGCGTTCATGGACGGGTGCCCCTGGCCCAGCTGGCTGCGATGGCCCAGCTGGTACCCCACTGGAGGCGGATGCCGACGATGAAGCCGCAGTGGATGGCGCAGCGGAAGTGGATGCGGCCGCGCCGCGCTCATGCGCTGGGGCGGCTGGGGCGGCTGGCGCGGCTGAAGATGATGCACCGGAGCGCCTGCAGCTGAAGGGGGAAAAGAAAGCAAAGGTCATCATAGTGGGTAAATTGGGAGGATTGAAAGAACAGAATATCTGAAACCACCCGCCCAGTTGGATGTTAAATCATGTTAAATCCACTATTGAATGGCGATGAAATCCCTATGTTATGCCTATCCTCCTGTAGCGGTGGTTTTATCTCCTCGTGTGTTTGGGCTCCGGCGGCCTGCGTATCCGCCTGCTGCGCTGGCTGGCAAGGTTCAACTGCCTCAGGTCTCCATGGAATCATCTCAGGAGATCTCAGATCTCTGCGCGAGGCTTGAACACATGGTGATTGCCCAATTCACACAGCTGGCTATATATATATATACCATCTGGTTATTTAACATAGCCATGGAAAATTACCATTTTTAATAGGTAAACCAGAGGGTGTATATATATACATACATACATACATACATACATACATTAATTAATTACATTACATTACATTACATTACATTACATTACATTACATTACATTACATTACATACATACATACATATCATATGTATACATCATGAACTGGTTGGTGGTATACCTACCACAGTTGATGCATGTTGAATATGTTGATAGTCTGTTGTTATATACAGTATCTGTTGTTTGTATCCCAGGTTATTCCCCACAAAAAAATTGTTGGGTGTGGCAATTGCCGCAGTGGCCCATTCTTTTAGGATGGGTCTCCCATGCCAGGACAGGGCCCCAACGTGAGGCTATTGAAGTCGATCAAGTACCTCCCAAAAGTTTGATCAAAAGTCCCTTCTCTGCTTGCCAACAAAACAATAGAGGCAAGTCAAACAATATTGGCTGATCTCAAATATTGAGACCTCATTGAGACCTCATTTTCATCCACAAAGAAATTTGAGACATCATGAGACGTACACAGTTTCGATCTTCTGTCCAGCCACAAGTTGCGCCTGTGGCCGTTGAGACGAAGTTCGCAAGCCTAGTCCCATGGTGTCATGGATTGCTGGCGATTGGCCAAGCCATGGTGCCATCGGAGCCACCATACTGTATCATTTGATATCATTTTATGATCACAAATATCACAAATATCACCACTTAAATGATATATATGATATCATCAGAGCCATGGTATTATCATTTTATATTGTGATATTTAAGTGATCACCCCCATTTGGTCCAATGTTGATCTGCAAACCTTCAAAGTGAGAGACCATCACGCCCCTTTTTCAACCTGGTGCATGGTCATATCCGAAGCCACTGAAAAGTGCTGTGGTAGTACAGTTGGTGTAACAGTGCAACCATTTTGAACAAATGCAGGGCCACCACACCTCCCTTCATGCAAATTGTGGTCTAAGATTCATGACCCTGTAGTGACCTGGGACATATCGTATCACGCACGTCATGGCTAAGCTTTGATCACCTGAAAAAAATGGCCAATCTCAGCTCTTCTGGGAAAGATCATAGTCCTCAAAAAGTGAAACTCCAATTAACATCAATTACAAGTAAGATCAAGTAACCACGGTAAACCAAGTTAAACCAGATCTCAAGATGCACTGCTCTCAGAGGTGTAGGAACCTCCTTCATCTGATCCACAGCGTTCTGAAGGATCCGATCGCTTTCCACGTCGAAGGGCACCCACCTGAGAGAAGACTTCTTGAGCCATCTGAGCATATGTACGGAAATGGGTGTAGTATACACAATGTATTTATGAGATTTTATGCGTATACATTTAGACATTTAGCAACATGTGCGTTCGTCGAAAAAACAAGCTACTCCAAAAATCCATGGTTTAGAATTTCGTCCATATAGACCATATAGATTTTATGAAGATAGCCTTATCAATTTTAGGCATATAAATTCTATACAGGTTCATCCTCATTTTCCCTATGGTCAGTTTGTCATATAGAGGCCCATCCGGTGCCCAACAGCCTAGCTCCATGGCTTTATTAAAGCAACGACAGTATTGGATGGTGAAGATTTTAGAATAGTAAGAATAAAAACAACAAATCATAATAACAATAATAGTAGATAATGATAGTCTTTAATAACGATAATAATAGCAGCAATTACAATTATATAATGGAAATTATGATTCGAGTAGTTTCCCCATTAAAATGAACATTTCAAATCACCAGGTGATCCACTAAGCGCCAGACCCCTTGTCGCCTTCAAATTCCCATTCACAGGCCTCCAGGGGCAAATACATCGGCAAATTTCTGGAGTTGTTCTGACACATTATAACTCCAGTATATCCCATGCCATTAGTTTGTATATATATATATATACATACATACATTTATTATTATATATTATGTATTCCACTAATACATTTCATCAATATTCCATATAGTATATATCTTTATATAAGATATATAAGATATATAAGATATATTATATACATATTATACTATATATTATATATATATATTATATATCCCACTAATGTCCCATTCATGGATACATCCGCCACAGATTCTACAGACCTCCAAAAACACAGCTGGCGAATCCGAAATTCGCCAACGGCACCTCTCGAGAGACATGGGCCTTCGAATCCTCTCTGAACGCGGCTTGTCCCGAAAAAAGGGAGGACCATGGGCCTTCAATTGATGGTAAAAAACCATATAAATATCTGGTAAATATGATTATAAAAAAATCTGGTAAAATCTGGCAAATATGGTGGAGTTCAATTGATTGTCACCTGGTAAATATGATGAAATATGGGTAAAAATCATATAGATCTGATAAACATATGGTAAATCATCAGGTAAAACAATGTAAAACAGATTTGTCAATCATCATAAAGTCCCGATATATGATAAAACACTATAAAACATGTTTTTTAATCATATGGGTGTGTCTGAAAATAGTGTACCCCTACACCCAATGGTTAGTGATCATTATCCCTATTAAATTATAGCTATACCCTATTTTCAGACAAACCCATATCAAATTGCGACACTTCGGGAGTGTACCCTACAGCAACCGCTCTCCTCCAAGACCAACCGCATGGCTTTCTCCACATCACCACCCACTGCACAGAGCGCCACTCGGGCGGACTCCTCATGCCGAAAAAAACAGCAAGTTTGGGACTCCCCAAACAGTTACCAGTTGCATTTAATTAGGATCGATATGATGGATTATAATGGGATTTAATGAGATATATTCATGGGCAACCAAAGTGGCAGCATCCAATTTTTGGGCCACAGTCACACCTACACAGTCCACAGTATTAATACGCTGACATGAAAATCCGATTGGAACAGCCATTCCGAATCTCATCAACCCATGCACCTTCCTCCCTCCTCCTCCTCCTCATCATCATATTATCATAATAATTATCATCATAATCATCATCCTCGTCGTCATCGTCGTCGTCGTCGTCATCGTCATCGTCATCATCAGTCGAATCATATCATCATGAACTCAAAAATACGTTATATGTTCAACCTCCCCATTAAAAAAAAATGTCAAATTAAAATACAGTAGTGAAAAGAAAAAACTAAACATATCCTTTATTTGTTTTTGGTGGCTTCCATGCAATACAAAATATATACTATATACAGTATCTACCAATTCCCACAAGTCAAACCGGACCGACGCCAAGCACCTTGTCCATTCCCATGCCCAACAGTTTCTCAATGGGATCGTATGAGCCTGGGTT
>Ga0126342_10009306_pt1 | contig 17607 bp, 24 predicted proteins | sample Cyp1metagenome_FD_92528 | JGI IMG/M metagenome (GOLD analysis project Ga0126342, IMG submission 92528) | Coral microbial communities from Lord Howe Island, Old Settlement Bay, Australia - Cyphastrea 1 metagenome | ecosystem: Host-associated > Invertebrates > Cnidaria > Coral ... | reverse complement strand
CTTTCTTCTTACTCTTTCTCTTCTACTCTTCTTTCTTCTAATCTTTCTCTTCTCTCTGCCTCTGCCCTGCTCTGCTTTTCATCTGTCCATATTGTCGGAAGTTTGACTTCTAAACTTCCTTCGGTAACCTATCTATCAATCCAACATATTGAAACACTATTTCTATTTGATATGTTGTCACCATATCTTTCCCAGGTGTTCATTGTTCGGAGAGAGTATGAGAATCTATTTGAGTGTTGTATTGTTTTGTTCCTTTTCGTTTCTCTCAGCGTCATAATGTTTGTGGTGCTTGTTGCTGGGTCCACTAATTATGTCACTGTTTAACAGGATTTTTGCGATGTCGGTGCCTGACACTGGAGACAGATTGGGGGCGCAGCTGGGTCTATAGAGGGGATAGTCGAGACTCGAGACAGTCGGAATGCAGTCAAACATGAGAGGTATACATCACTTTCATCACCCAAACAAATCACACTTAAGTCCTTAAGATCATGGGGTTTTCACAGGGTAAAACGGGCGATTTCTTTCAGGTTACTTGTGGGGTCACGTGATGGAAAACTGAAGAAGGGCTCTATGGGATCATTATGGGATCATCCCAGCCTATGGCGGAGTGCAACCCACAAAGCAAAAATACCGGTAGTTTAAAGCCCCCCAAAAAGAAGAGTGCCTGGAGAATGGGTTATACTAGCCAAGTTTTCGAGGTACTTGGAAAGAAAACATCCATGGTATCTATCTATTTATCTATCTATCTATCTATCTACCTATCTCTATCTCTATCTCTATATATATATATGTGTATTACAAGATTGGCCATGTTTCCTTGACAGATTCACCACTTTCACAGGTTAGCAACCAGCGGATTCTATCCCTACTAGGGTCGGTTACATCCCCATTTTGATAGTTAAATTCTAGGTGTTGTTTGCAAAAAAAATCAAGTTTCTTATAGTGCTTGCTAAATCAATTTTGTTGATATCCAAATCTCACCCATTCTGTTGCCAAAATGAACCTGATTGTTGCTTAACTCCGCTTGAATATGTTGACACAAAGCAAGACATGGGCAAAACGATCTTGAACCAACCAGCAGTGTAAAACGCATCAGTTTTAAGCCACGACGCATCCCCCCCCCATGCATCCCTCACCCAGACTTGGATCAAACCCCGGAACATGTCATGAGGTGAAAGTGGACATGAGCGAAGAGGAGCGTGTTGAAGCTGCGGCACGCCGCGATGCGATGTTTCTGGTTTTTGTCAAGCCAGTGACTCCTAATGGTTGGGTCTAAAACATCTAAAATGGAGGATTTGTGCATCTAAAATCGGGATATCATGGGGATATTATGTTGTTTTTCCTTCTGTTCCATCAGGGGGTGCACGGGAGTTGTTTGAGGTGAAGCATGTCCGTGACTAAGAAGCGTTTGGCCGCTGGCATGCTGATTTTCAATTCAATCATCATCATCATCATCATCATCATCCATGCAAATTGGAGGCAACCACAGACCACACAACCAGTACCCGGAATGTCACGTGATTGAAAATGATCATAGTTTATCCACCCAATTTGCCTTTGAGACCTTTCCAGTTGTCCCGTGGTAGATGGCGCCATCTCAGGTTCCAACGTGCTGCAACTTGGGCGAAAGGTGAAACGAAGGAGTATCAAATCTAAATCCGAAGTAGTCGAGGAGGACTGCCTGGATACTTGTTGGCTTCACCAGGGAATGCCAACGGGGTTTGTTCCCTGACAGCCTCAAGTGCTGTCCTATTATGATGAAAGCCGACCTGTGTGAAAAGCTACAAAAAACATGCGACTGGCTGAGAGCTGGCTGAGGATATTTGGATGTTTGCAGACATGTTTGGACCCTTTACATAAGAATTAAGCCGAGAAACTTGTGATTTTGACCCCGCACACATTCTTTTAAAAGCATCCAGTTTAGTTCGTTCCATTTTCCTCCACCTAGACCCTCCATTTGTGCCCATTGAAATGGTGTTTTACCAGATAAAATTGCTACTTCTTTTACATTTTTTATTGTACACGGAAGGTCAAACAGTAGATATTCCATGATATTCCCCATGTCTATAAGGTAGATTCTTCATGAGATTCCCCAATAAACCCTAACCAACAAAATAACATAAAATAGATCATATTCCATGATAACCCCCCTTGATAATTCCATGATTTACACCATGATATTCCATGTCATTGGTTTCTGCATGGTGTCAATATCGACCCAAAAATCGACTCGGCTGACACCGTGGCCCTCTCGCAGATCGCCATCATGCGCTTCCTTCGGCATGAAAATGTGGTGAGGTGCGACATTGCTTTGGGGAAGTATGTCACACGTAATGTGTGAATTGTATGTGAATCTACATGTGAGTGAATCTATGCAATTACTGTATGTATATATATATATTTAGATAACCACAAAAAGGATCAAAACAGTATTTCCAGGATGGTATAGGTGACGTGCCCATCGATTTTGAGGTTGCAATGTTTCTATCTTGCTGTGGACTACTATTTTCATGAGCCGCCTAGAACTGTGCGTTTGTGCGTATCGATCTCCTTCATAAACAGGCTAAAAAACAGTTGCTTGCCCGAAAATCAAACTCATGTGTCATTCTCTGATCAAACAGAAAATCATGTTGTTTGGGATAATCATGATTCCTTCATTCCCACTGATGATTTCTAAACAAACCATCATCACAGGTGCTACGATGTCTTCATGGAGGCCCCACCTGGGTGGAGGGCTTCAGTCTGGAGATGTTACCTGCTTTTGGTAGCAACAATGATGCAACTTGGGACTCGGAACCAGCAAAGATATGGGATTTCTTTTAATAACCAACAGATGGTCAAAGATGAGGCTTGAACCAGCATGTATGGGGGAGTATTCGAGAAAACAACTGGCAAAAAGTTGGAGCTTAATCAGCAAGCAAAGAGTTATTCATGTTTTAAACTCAAGATGGATGACTGGAAGTAGCCAAGCATGTCCTCTTCATCAAAAGAGGTGCGTCAAACGGACGCCATGAATTTCATGGCCTTAAATCTGGTTTCGGAATTCCTAGATTTGTTGCATATGATATATACCCTGTATAATCATGCACATACACATCAAAGTGAGAAGATGAACTTAACCGATATACTGATATACATGGTATACACCGTACATGGTGTATACAGGGTATATGGTACATATAGGGTATATAAAGGGTATAACTGATAGGAATCTACCAATCAATATCCATGTTAAACTGGACGGACCCGGACCACGGATTCTTGGAGATGATCCTAGGGTGTTCTTGGTGATTGTTTATCCAGAACTACTAGCTATTTTGATGGTTAATCATTGGTTAATCAATTAAGATGTAATGATCAATATAGCAATGGTTAAATGGTTAACCAATATTATTACATCACATTCTTGTTTATCCTATTTTGATGTAATAATAGTGGTTAATCAATTAAGAAATTATGTGCTATTAATAATGTTTTTCCAATCATGTGATGTTCCGAACTTAATTTCTGTTGATGTGATGTAACAAATTTTCCTTTCCAGGAAAATTCCGACTTTTCCATGATTTTCCAGCAAAACCTCCATGGCTAGGGTTTCTTGCGTGATTTTTTTGTGGTGTTTTCCCAACGCCATGTTTACCATCCCGTTCACCAACCATGACTGGTGATGTTACAGTTACAATAAACCTCCCTTGGGGATAGTTTATTATATATATATATATTTATATATTTATCCTCTATTATTATGATCCCACTCTCCCAGACAACTCTTCGTTTTCTGTGATCGACACAGACTATGCGTCTCATGGTAGACCCTTTAAAAAGGAATTGGATGATCAAACTAAGCTGTTCTCTGTATCATTAACCAAAGTGATGATCACATGTAATTCTCGAAAGGTACGTTCTATGTTCTGGTTGGTGAGTGGTTTGGAACATTTTTGTTGTTTCCATATATTGGGAATGTCATCATCCCAACTGACGAACTCCATCATTTTTGAGAGGGGTAGGTCAACCACCAACCAGATATATATATATATATATATTATATAGGTATTATAATCACTATTATGATATATAATCTCATTATAAAGATGATTATCCCATTATAATCACGTTTTGGCTGAAACCATCACGTGGCACCTCTTCTCGTCTTGTTGGATTCATCGCTGGCGAGATCCCCTTGGGTTTCCACTAGGTTCCTGGTCAACGGTCAATCTCTGCCATACTAATAGATATAACAATGCATATATCATGATCAAAAAATGATTGGGAATAACTCTGATGCAAAATCATAGATTTTACCATATATATATATATATATGGTATTTAACTACTATTCCACTCATTCAAAATCGAATTCGTACTACCAATGGTCTTCCCAAATTGCAGCAATCCAAACGATTTGATGGCGATACCTCCTTGTTCCAGTTATTCCAATTTCAGTATCCAATTATATCCCTTAATTGCTGCTGGTTATATCCCATTGTTTTCCCATAATTTCTCATTTTGTCACTATCTCCTGGTTTTATCCCCTCTGGTAGTTTTAAATAGCCATGGGAACCATGGCCCATTTGGGAATGGTTTTCCTTTTTAGAACTGATGTTCCATGTCGCAAACTGCTATATTACCTCTAGAAGGATATATTATCATACCAGGTTCTTCAAAAAAACAGCCTCCACAAGAATCCACATAGATACATACATTACCCCCGCTACCCCCAACTTCCATGTCGTGCTTGGAAGTGCCGAACATCATGAACAGAAATGGCTGTGTTTTTTTTTGAAGACCGCCAAACACATAATTCAGAGTACAACATTGAATTGGGGGACGGGGGCGCCATGACGTCGGCGCCATGACGTCTATTTTCCCATGATGTTTTTCATTATTTGGCTTTGCTCGTAAAACCTCTTTTTACATCAAGTATTTTTTTCATACACATAATATATACATATTCCCACTATTTTCCCTTTATTTATAATATATAGTTATATATATATATGCTATATGCTATAGCCACTAATCTCCTCATCTCATCGAACAAACCGGGGGAACTCATCAGCCAGGGGCAATTCGTCAGCGTGGTCATGGACCTCTTCAACGGCGGCGACTTGGTGGACGGCCTCAATCTGCACCGACGGGTGCGCGCTCTTCGCCGCTGCGCGGGGTTGAGCCTTTTTTTTGGCCCCGTGGGGCCTCACTTCTAGGAAAAGATGGTGGTAATATGGTGGTTATAGATGATTCCTATGGCGGTTTTATGGTGATTTTAGGATCATGGTGATTTTAATGAAGGGATTTATGGGAGTATGTTGAAATTGCTATGGAATTGCGGCCATCAATGGATGGGAATATGTTCCAAGAGTGGGTTTAGGAATGCCCGAATAGCATACTTTCTGACAATCATATTTGGGTTTGGCCAAGAACAGGATACACCAAAAATTGTTGGTTTAATTTAATCATGATAATCCCCACTCAAATGGCCCTTACGGGTGTATACAACATGTCTAGACACGCCCGATGAAACGTTATATAATGTTGGACACAATGGCGAGTTTGAATAAATTTGCATGCACAAACAAAGTCAATAGATATAAAACTACCTGCCGAAGAAGTCAAGAAAGCACATGAATTACGATCCGAGATTTCGAGAAGTTAAAATGCTTATTGGACAAGCATGGAAAAAGTGGCGGCTAATTTCAATGATCGCTTGTATTTTCTTGTGTTTTTTTCAAGACACATCACTGTCTTCGTTTTGTATTTAGCATTCGGATCAAATGCGGAGTTCTTAAGCGGAAGGTTTTGCATTCCCAAACGCTATGATGATTGCCGGAGTTTCTTCCTTTTTCCCAATTTGCAGCGCAGAGACGATGCAGGCAGTTCAATCAGTTCAATCGTGCCAATTCTCAAAACGGGAGACCTTAGTTTCACCCATACAAGTACAAACAATCCACAGCCAGGGACTGGCGTTATCACAATAAGTCTTCATCAGAAATGCCATTTTTGGATCTGTTTCGAAGATTAAGTTAAGAGGTCGGCAAAACAAATCACAATCTAAAGATGTCTAAACCAGTTTATTGTGGTTTATTACATACTAAAGAAATATTTTGGATTGTCTATCATCCAGATGAGCAATGAGTTGATTGTTGACAGCGCAACCATGTGCACTTCATATCTAAGCGGAGAGCATCTTCTGGGGTGCACATGATTTATTCATACTAGGCTGGGTAGGTGAATTTGTATGTCTTACTGGGCAACAGAAACACACACATATCATTTGTATCATATAGCTATTATATTTCTATCATATATTATATAGTTTTAATTTAGCTATGTTTTATATCATATAGCTATACTATATATACTATATATATATAATATAGGTGCCAATATGTCATAGCCAGCGTTGCAGAACCATCGCATCGTGCAGATTCCAAGCTCGGCTCGCTTCGCCACTTCTCCAGAGAAGTGCCTTTCATCAATGGGCTACCCAATAGTTGGATGGTTTGTAAAAGAAAACCCCAATCTAAATTGGATGATTAAATATCCATATAAGGATCATCAATATGGATTAATGGTTTATAAATCTATATTTCAGGAAATTTCCATATTGTTAAATATTGTGATATATCTAGTCAGTATACCACATTGCGAAAACCAACTATACTCATATTTTAGGAAACCCCCATTCGGGCGTGTAAACCCTGCTGTCCCGTCGATGTTCCAATAGAGAAAAAACACCAGATTTGGGACGACAAGACGTCTTGCCTCCAACCATTGTTAATCATTAGCTATTTGATAACCATGTATAATAACCATGTTAAAGCATTAACCAATATTAATTAACTATAATATTCACTCAGCTATCACCAGTATAAATTATGCATCTTCCATAGCTACTACAATATAACCACTATCAATCTATCAGCTATTATAACCATGATTAACCAATATTGACTACACAATTTCCAAGATTAGCCATAGCCCTAGAATATGAAATCTAATCTTAATACATAACCAATATTGACCATGATCGCCCCAGATAATGAACCAAGACACAACCACTATTGACAATGTTTTGAACACTTAACCAAGATATATCCTCTAATGTAGGTAAAACAATAATAAACCATCCTCAATTTCACAATAAATAGGTGGTATGGTTATGATTTCCAGTGGTATGGTTACCATTCCCAGTCATGGGCGTGGGTGGCTTATTGTTGTTTACCCCCATTACAACCATCATGAAGAAAGCCAGGCCCAAGGCCGGCTGCGAAATTGGCAGCTGCGCTTGTTGGCCAAGCAGATGACGGCGGCCGTCTGCCATGTGCCGCCTTTCAACTCGGATGATCTTGGGATGGAACTGGGAAGGACGGGGGTTGAAGCATACAGTGATGTAAATGATGATTCTTGGCTCAAGAAGCGCTGAAAAATGCGGATGTTGGTTGCTATAGGAGAGAGAAGTTGGTAAACTCACGTAGCTAGGGCTGATAGCAAATATATCAACATGGTCAATGCGGGTTATAAACCAACAGACGGTCGGGGTCACTGTTACATGATCCAACCTATGGACCTATGGACGAGCCAATGGAAAATATATGAAGAACCTATGGGGTGATGAGTCTTTAGGAACTGGGCCGCCCTGGGCCCCACGATTCCATGAATTCCTTGGCAAACCTTAACCCTGGGAACGTGCAACCCCATTTTTGTGATATTTTGGCTAGTCATATCCCATTGTTCTTGCTTGAATCCGCATTTCTCTTTGTAAAAACTGGCTAATGTCGACCCTGGATCAATAAACCGAGGTTGATCAATTACAGGTGGTTCCTCCAATAATGATAACCTGCTGCTGAGATGCTAGCCCCTCAATTTTTCGCAGTGTGTTGTTTAATTGTCCGGTGACGACATTCTTTTGTGTTGATTATGCGCCCCCAGGAAAATATAAGTGATTATTATAAGATCTGATGATATATTTGATGATCAGGCTATCAATAGATTATCATAGATTATCAATAAATCAATATAAATTATTTAAATTATATCAATCAGGTTGGTATTTGGCTGCAGGGTCAATCAGGGTCAGATCGGAAACACTTCAGGTACATAGCCTTCAGATTATCCACCGGGATGTGAAGGCTGGATGGTGGAGTTCCACAACAAGCTGCCTTTTTCTTTTGCCCAACAGGGATTTAGCCAACATGTGTTTTTTGCCAAACATGGCGGGTTTTAGTCAATAAAAGTACACAGGAGTTTTTAGAAACAGACCACTCGTCATGAATTGATAAGGTCAACTAAGGCTTAGTTGACCTTATCAATTCATGACGAGTGGTCTGTTTCTAACTAAGCGGTCGAATGTTCCTGTTTGTTTGCCTGAGGCTTGATCAGCGGCTATCACCGGTTGCCAACAACTAGCAGCCCCAACAAAAATGGGTATCCCAAATTCTGAGACAACCCCAGATATCCCCAGATCTGAAGTTTTGACTACTTCGAAGAGGGTCAGTGATGATAAACCAAATCTGTGCCCAAGATCCCCCCCGTGGCTTGCCACAGATGGGATTTTGCATCACAGCAGCATACAATTGTATGATGAAAGGCAAAGACAGTAATACACATATTACGTATATTATGATATGTATATATAGATAGATGGCAACAGGCCTGAAAGGTAGATCACAGAGAGGCCTTTTGGCATATATACATATATATATATATATATATTTATTTATTTATTTATTTTTATATTTATATGCATATACATATATATATATATATACATATGATGCGTTCTGTAATGACGTTCCTCACATGTTGAGAACATGTTTCCATACCTCCCATGTCAAAAGTTGTACATGCTGCCCTGAAGCTACGACAGGGTGAGAACTTCTTGTCTGACCGGCCGAACATTGGCGACCCACACGTTCGAGCCGGCTCCCCGGGTCATTCGAAACTGTAAGTGGGCACTGTATATCTAGGCTTTTTTTGGGTGGAAACATCACTTATTGTGGGTTGAATGGCGTGACCCTCAAGATAACGTCAAAACATGTGTAAACACATTGCAGAATAGCCTCCAGAAGATCCCATGCGATTTAGTTTCGCGCCATCTTTTGCTGCTTCGCTGGTGCGCTCGAGAGGCCAACAGTTTGACTTGGGTAAGAAACATATATCCCAGGTGCTCCATGTATGGAATCTTCACCTACGTTTGGGCCATTTTTTGGGGTAAATGTAGGTATATATTCCAGCACCATGGAGCATTTGGGTACTATAAACACCCATTTTTGGAATTTTACCAAAATCTGGTTATACCTTCAAAGCTTTTGAATTCGAAATCACTACGGGAAAAACTGACGCTCCGTGATGACCGCTGCGATGGCTCAGTTCCGGCGATGGTTCAGTGCCATGGCTTCCCCATGTGGGCTCGTGCTCAAAGTGCCTGGATGGAAACAAAGAACCCGGACCATCAGCCGAAAATCTTGCATAGTAATCCCCAAAAAGAAGAAGGATGTAGAATGGTAAAATCGTTGAAAATAGTGGTCAGTGAATGTAAATGTAGTTTTCGATCCTGTTTACATTTGTTCACTCTACCCCAAACTTCCATTCCCATTCGGTGCATGTGGGGGGCCTTGAATCTCAGTCCAACCCGAATTCTTAGACTATGGACGAGCGGCTGCTGACGTAAACCAAAAAGCTTTGTTTCTCTTGGATGTATATAGACCTTTTGTACGAGCCTCTCAAGCACCCCAAAGGTTGCTACGAGATGACAATTCCAAGAAAATACCTTCGTGGATGCGTCAAAACCTATGACACTGCAAGTATATATATGTAGGTCCCCGAACAGTGTGTCCACACTGAGGGGTTCTTACGGTAGCTGTAAAGGCGGGTGCCTGATCAGGGTGCTCACTCTGGGCCCCGGCATTTTTCCTGTAAATTTCCTTATAAAGTGATTTTTGTGATATGTTGATGGGCATTTCGACTGCGCAGGCTCGCACAAAGTGTGGGCCGTGGTTTTGGGGAACGCCGTTTTTCCTGTAAGTTTCCGTATAATGTGGCGCAGGCTCGCAAAAAGTGTGGTCCTAGCTTCTGGGCCGTGGCTTCATCTTCATCATCATCATAATCATCATCATCATCATCATCATCATCATCCCTCTCCCCACCATCATCATCATCATCATCATCATAATCCTTTCTGAATTTTCATGCTCATGCGCATCCTCCTCAACATTATCATCCTTATCCTCATCCTTCTCATCATTAACCTCCACATCATCCTCCTGCACCTCATCATCCTCAATATCATCATCCTCAACATAATCGTCCACAACCTCATTATCATCATTATCATCATTATCCTCCTTCTCCTCTTCCTCCTCCTCATCATCATCACCACCACCATCATCATCATCCTCAACATTATCCTACATTATCCTTCCACTCCCCCCACACTGTTTGGGGTCTCTTGCCGGGATAATTGTTTTTTGGGGTTGAGATGAACATCTATAAGCAGATATAAAGCACCAGATATTTGGATTTAAAAAAAGGGTACCATGGTTTTTCAGTCATAGCCATTTGGGTTTCCAAAATCACGAGCAGTCTCACAGGTGCTGTTTCTGCTGCCTTGCCTCAGCAGTACCCAACAGGTGCTACCTGGGAGGACGGCGCTGAACATTTCGCATAGGTGGTGCCATCCCAGTTTTGTTGGTTAATTAATTTAGATCCAAGAAACTAAAAATGTATCATGATATATGATATATCTACATCTGGTTGCGAGTCAAAATGTACAGCCCGATGCATACCCTGAACCGACAAGCAGATCCATACCCCCGATCCATACCAAACGCAGGCGATCCAGACCGATCCATACGTCTGGATCACCGCGGGCCAGTCCATACCCAAATTTTGACGCAACCCCATATATCTACCATAAACCCAATACTTATTGGAATCATAAGCCAACTTAGCTAATTAACGACCTGGGGCACCACCTTGTAATTATGGAAAGTGGCCAATGTATGGTTGGCCCATCACCCGTTACGTAACATGGCGAACTGGAACATTACGATTTAAAAAATGGCACCTCATGTTTATCATCTATGAATGGGCAATTTTCCATAGATGTGCCAAATCACCAGAGGGCCTTTCTGTGAACATCTGTAAACATTGTGATTTTCAAAAAAAATATGTTGATTTGCCAGAAGGTATTTCATGAGAACATATTAATACTCAGTAACAATGTTTGGTCACATCATGTCACGAAATGTGTTCGGCTATGTCAATGTATAGGAATGCTATAGGAATGCTTCAAATCTATGTCAATGGTCATCTTGGGTTTTACCACCGCCCAAAATCTTGGTGTTAAGAATGAATGTTGTGGTCGTTGAATGTTTAGATTTTGTTTCCTATCCACTATACTGACTATAATGTAAGTGTTTTATTCTTATTTGAACAACAACATCCGTTCTTATAGACTAATGTTGTTGGTCTAAGCCTAAGTGTTTTGTTTTTTGCCTCATTCAATATTTTATTGACTCAATTCTTTATCGGGTTTAACCAGCCGAGTAATACAGCCTGATTGTCCGGAGTGCAAGACCACAACTACCAAACATGTAGTTAGCATATGCATCCAAAGATTTTAGCTTCATTTGTCCTTCTCCAGCATGTTTTGCCTTTCAGGTCATGTGGAGCATTTTATCATAGAACCTAACATGGAGCATGGAATGCAATAAAGTACGTTTGTAAGATCAGGTTCCTGTTCAGTTTACGACCTGTAAGACTTTCGTGTCCCATTTTGAGAGCAGATCTGAGTTTAAGCTAGCAATCCATGCGCAGAATCCCCCCTTCGTAGGTAAATGATATGTTGTTCAAACACATCAAAAAACAGTGAGTGAAACACATTTTTTCTTGACCATCACGTTTCCTTCCACTGGAAATTTCAAGAGCATATTGTTTGATCAACAGAAGGAAGCAAACGCTTGCCGCACTCAAATCATCTACCAGGTTGAACATCATTGCTGCCACTTCCGAATTCAACCGATTTTCCATGAAGCTCACTAGATACTGGATCATCATCATATGTCATGATGTCATGATGTAACAGCCATGTCACTTGTATATGTCTCGTCTCAATGATAGTAATTTCTCAATGTTCTCAATTTCTCTTAGTACTCTTGATCTGCAAAAATCACGTTCCCCAAACTGCTGTATATCATTTCCCCGCAAAAAAAAACAAAACCCAGATGACAGACAACTCTAAACAAGCATAGAAAACACCTCTAAAAATCACCAAACAAGTCCGATTCATGGTCATTCAAAAAACACTTCAGGTCCGTCTCCCTTTTTGGTCCAGGTGACCTTAGATCTCCCTGTTCTTTAGGCGGATGCGCTGCTGGCCGACGACGAATGTCGCGATGCCAACGGCCAGCCCTGTGCCTTGAGCACCCTGCAGCTGAACGGCCGAGGCGCTACCGAGACGGTGGTGCCGATTGGCAGAACTCCATCTCCCATTACCCATAGGATCCATGGTGCTGCTGACATTTACCATCAATATACCCCAAATGTAATGTTAGCATATATAGCATACATGGATCCTATGGGTCCTGGGTTATATGCCATGAAACGAAATGGCAAAATAGTAGCTATATGTAGCTATGAATAGCTTTCAAGATCCAAATGATAACACACATAGATACATAATTATAAAATATATAGTGGTATCATGCAAGATATGCAAGGTGGTGTCCCTCCAGTTATGTTTGTTGGTATAGAAACCATAGCAACTAGGCTGATATATCTTCCATAAACCCAGCACTTAGTGGAGCTATCTTTACCAACTAAGCAAACGACCTAGGGCTCCACCTGCTGTTGATTGGTTACCATAAGGGGTTATAGTGATTGGAATGTGATTGGAATATCCGAGACAATTATACAAGCCCAAGTAACACCTACGAACCAACCAGTATAATGTGATGAAATCGGGGTAATTACTCTTCATGGATCACATAGGGACTGAACCATCAACAATGGTGGTCATCAATAACAGTTGGACAATGGTGGTAAAACATACGTGTACATTTTTTTAGTCGAGATGGTTGAACAAATGATGTAACATGATGTAACATTGTAAGAGGTAGTTCTCAAGCCCAAGAAGATTTATGTGGAAATCTTCGGATTCGAGCTTCATATGTTTGGTGTTGTACATGTTGAAATTGGGAGATAAAATCATCAAATATTTGGTGAAGTAACGGACCGTCCAGCCCTTTTCCATGTGATTGGTTTGAATTTCATTCTTGATGGGCTGTTTGGGATGTTAACTATCATTTGGATCTTGATAGTTGAATAGCTACATGAGCTACTACTTTGCCTTTGTTCCTCAAGTTTTTGTGCCTGTACCGACTTGATAGGTATTGTGCGGGTCAACGGATTGCTTGCACATATTTACGGGACATTCCATTCTGTTCTATTTGTCTTCTGTTTTGTTGTGACACTGGTTACAGTACCAACATAAAGCATTCACACTACTTCTGACAGTACATACACATCCATGAAATACGGGTCCGAATGCCTGAAGAACACAACGCTTCTGATTCCCGTAATGCGGGTGAAAAGACAGACAGCCGTAGCCTATCCTTTTGCAAGACAAAATTCGAAAAAGGCGACTACGCAGGGCACTGTCAGCACTTGCCTGTTGGAAACCAGCTTCTTGATTTTACAAAAGGACCATGACCATGGCAAGAAATTTGATACATTCCCGCTTTTTCGACAAACCAATATATCCATATTTGAATTACTAAAAAAAATGTATATCCCATTGTATCCAAAAATAGTATGATTAGTTTCATACCACATGTTTTGTTGCTTAAAGATACCATTTGATTTTTGTTGGTCAATCCCACATTTGTTGTATGATTCATTGTATGATTAAACCCTTCTTGATGTTGGTCAAATCCTCCAGAATATCCATGATTGGTGAAATTTCATGGATCATCCAAATCTTTTTTGGGTTGAATCGTTGTGTTTGCTGGTTTTTGCTGCTTAAATCACCATTTTTGTAGACCATTTTGGTCGGTTAAATTATGTTAAATTATCATGTTTGTTTGTTAAATCAAGCCCCTTCTTTGACAAGCAGCGCGCATCAGCCGCGCAGACTCCTCCGCTTCCACCCCCAGGCCGTGCATTGGTGGGCTGTCACACCACGGTGCGAGGGGAACGATGCTTCCGAGAGGCAAAAGGGACGGGGGTGGCGGCCATCGTTCACACTGCAGATTGGCCATGATCTCTATTATTTGTCTGGTTGGTGGTTTCAAACATGACTTTTATTTTCCATTTCATATATGGGGTGTCATCCTTCCCATTGACGAATTCATATTTTTTCAGAGGGGTAGGTCAACCACCAACCCAGTTGTCATATTTGGATGAATTGTAACCTCACTGTGACGTCACTGAAATGATGGTTACGGTTTAGATGTGAGGAATCATTGCCAAATGGCTCCCCCAAGTGTTCTATTTTCAGCTCAGCTATATAATTCTTAGAATTTCAGATGTTATATTATATATTTTACTTTTATATATAATATATATTATAATATGCTGAATCCATGTGTAATGCAATTTTCATGTAAATATCCTTTGCATATATACAATTATATACATTATATACATATATACATATACACATATACACATATTAAATATATGTATACATGTACATGTACAATAGTGTTTGCATGTGCAGATTGTTCTGAGTATATTCCCCAGGATGGTTTAATATACCTTGCTTAAGGCTTGGTGACCCCACATGTTGGTGGTTTCTTGGTAGTTGGGTGAATGTACCATGGACTCCATGGACCATGGATGATCATGTTTTGAAATATGTACACTCCTCTACAAGATGACCAGAGCGTTTGCATCAATTTTCGTCTCAATACCATACATTCCAACATCACGCCCATCAAGCCCTTGAGATGTTGAAACAGACTTTGTTTATGTCGTGTGACTCAACCCCTCACCAGTACTGTCCTCTATATCTTCATCTTGAAGATGTCACCCTGCGTAGCAACCCTTACGCCTTCGCGCGCGCAGATTCAATGGGCTCGGACGGTTGGCATGCGCCCGGAGCCCTGGTTTGACCCATGTTTCCCGATGGGGATGTTGAAGCTGAAACCAGCCCTGGTGGATTAGTCAGGGCTGAACAGAACATTGCTGAAACTTCCAGATAATCCAAAGAATTACTTCAAGAATTGTCAAGAATTACATCATGATAGGTTTATTGTCTATACGTAGTACAGTAATACGTAGTTTTGTTTCCTGTTCCCCGGCAGGAAGATCTAAACTCACCATTGATCAGTGTCACGCACCAGGTAGAATTTATGGTATGCCGGATATGGTCACCGGACCTCCGTGGTTTCTCCGAGCGGTTGGAACCTTCCGAGGTTCACATCCCGAGTGGTATCCTAACTTGACGCTGGAGTCGTCCTTGTTGGACTTTCAGAAGTTCCTCTACGAACGCTATCCAGGCGGACGCGAGAAAAATCGCTAGGTAAACAGATCTCCAATAAGTGTTGGGTTGCTGGGGATATCTTTGGGGCCGCGGTTTGGCAACCAATTTCTAACCGCGGGGGGGCACTACACCTTGTAGAAACCATCCCAAGATGGTGCTCAGATGGGACGCGACGGAGTTGTTCGACAAACACGTTCAAGACCCTGGGAACGCAATCGTATTGGTGGATATGAAACATCCAAGGAATTCAAGGTCTTGAGTATGGAGGGTGCCAGGTTCTTCTCTCGGGATCCCAGAAAATGTTGGCCATCTTTCCCGTTTTTGCTGGTTGTTTCCTCGCGGTTTCTTGAAGTTGAAGATGATCTACTCAGTGACGAATCCAGGCCAGAAAATGCCCAATGACCTGACACTAAACCCCTGAATTGTGGATTATCACGACTGGTAAAATCTGGAAGTTTCCTAAGTCATGGGGGTACCCCAAATCATCCCATTTCAATAGTATTTTCCACTATAAGCCATCCAGCTATTGGGGATCCCAAATTTTAGGAAACCCCCATGGGCTGCTGTCGGTGACAGGCAAATGTCCCATCCCTTGTGGGGTGCCGTGTGGGAACCCAGGGGATGGCGTGAGGCTTTAGTTGTGATGGAACTTAAGCACAAACTTACCCTCTGGTAATTTAACATAGCTATTGAAAATGGCTAGTTATAGTGGATTTTCCCATTAAAAATTGTGATTTTCCATAGTTATGTTAGTTTACCAGAGGGTAACCAATAATGGGATAGAAAACTAAACTTAAGTGACTTAAACATTACTTAAAGCAAGTTTTGATGGGACTACTTAAACATAAACAACACTTATCAAGACTTGGTGGGGTACAAAGTGAAACTGAACCCCTTTGGCTTTCTAAGTGAATATGTAGACTATTATGTTGCAATTTCTAGGCGCGCATCTCGTTTTTCAGTTTGGCAGTTAGCCTAGGCACCGTTTCAACCACAACCCAAATTTGGTGAAATGAACCAGAGGAGGGATAAAGACATGCTAGTTTAGCTGGATTTCCTTGTTATTTTTTTGGTGGGTTGCTATAAATGAAACAGACTCATCGGAGAGTTCCCCCCCACTCAAAGCTGATTTGTGAATACCTGGAATTCGGCGTCCGTGTTTTGATTTTCAGGACTATTATTCTATAGACTATAGAATATAACTGTAGGCATTATTGGCCACCTTGTTCTTGAATATGTTCTGTCTCTCAGAGTTTCAGTTTCAAGAATCTCTTAGTCATAGAACTGGATGATGGGACAATTTTAACCGGAAACCCCTATATTTGATGGTAAAAACCATGGTTTCCTATAGATTTTCCCTTACCCCAATCCATTGACATATGGTTTTCCTATGGTTTTCCCATGGTTTTCCTATGGTGACCGGTTTCCCATCGCGCAGTTTGCCTCGGAAGTGGTGCCTCTGGCCCAACGCCACCAACCTGTCAGCGCCTTCTGCGGGGCCGGCGCTTAGCATTAAGGCGGCTGGGAAGTTGTGTGGCTTGACATTGATGATAATTGAAATTCATACCACTACAAATACCACTATGTCATCAATAAGGGACATACAAATGGCAAATTTCCTCATAGTGGTATATATTTTACATAGTTGACATTGGTTGACATTGTTGATAATTCATAGGATTTCCCATTACATACCACTATTTTTGGATGGGATTGAACCAACCACATATTTAATGGGATGTAATGGGATGTAATGGGATATGTTGCCAGATCCCTTTCAACAAATACATTATATATATATATGGGGGCAAGTCAAAATAGGAGGTCCGGAACAAGCTCCGGGACCACACCCGTTCCATACCCCCGTTCCATACCTCCTTGAAGGATCCGTTCCATACCTCTGATCCATACGTTATTATATTATTATATATAATAATTATATATATATATATACAATTATATATATATATTTGATTATGTGCAATCTGATTTTACATTTGTATGCACATATATGAGCGCACGTACATACATGAGTGCATACATGCAAGAATACGTTTACTATGCCCAAGCCCTGTGATTGTGTTGGCAAGTCTGTGCCTGCAGCACTTACAGCTGCTACCTACTTT
>Ga0126342_10009305_pt1 | contig 17608 bp, 16 predicted proteins | sample Cyp1metagenome_FD_92528 | JGI IMG/M metagenome (GOLD analysis project Ga0126342, IMG submission 92528) | Coral microbial communities from Lord Howe Island, Old Settlement Bay, Australia - Cyphastrea 1 metagenome | ecosystem: Host-associated > Invertebrates > Cnidaria > Coral ... | reverse complement strand
GTAAATAGTTTCTGGGATTTAGTGAATGGTTTCTGAGAATTTAGTAAATAGTTTCTGGGATTTAGTGAATGGTTTCTGCTCAAAACAGAGAACCTTATATAAAGAGGCCGACGCCCTCCCTAATATATATACACAATAAAATCATGTATTCTCGTTTCTTGATAACGCACATTCACATTTGTTCATCATCCCCTTGCGCCCTTGCGCCCAAGGGTCTTTCAGTAGCGCCGCATGATAAGACCAACCTAACGTCGGGTGATTTTGTTTGCACATAGACCTCCAGCGGCGCTTGAAACAGTGCTTGTGGGAGACCAAACTGGTCTGTCTGAACATGGAGGAACAGCCTATGTTCAAACAAACCCATGAAATGTGGGAAGGAAATGTACCAGCAATGAAGGAACTAGCAACCACATTGGGGGGTGCCTTCAACCACCAATGATTGACAAGAGTGGTGGCATGTTAGGCTATGATAACAAATGGGAATGTCACATTATGGACTTCCTTCCTCATTGCCACATCAACCAAAGTTCACAATTCTTGGTAGTATCCGCATGTACGTACGAATCAGCATGAGTAGCACAGCATGCATGGGCGAATCAACTAATGTCAACCCCGGATTAATATGGATTAATGTCAACCCCAAACGGCTGTTTAATCATTTTAATCAACCACAATTCATCAACCAGGGTGAAAAACCCTCCGGTAAACATACAAAAAGCTATAATGGCCCAGTCGAAATAGTGGATTTACCCATGAAACATAGTGATTTTCCAGTTCGCTATGTAAACGTTTACCTCCGGGGTACATGCCATTCATCCGGGGTTGACCTATGATCAAGGTCAGCAGCCCGTTTCGAATCCAGGCACAGTTCGCAGACGCAAAGGTCTCCGGTATGCTTCACCACCTCAGTGATAGCCATAGTTTGATGGGACAAAAACCATGGGAAAAACACCATGGGAAAAACCGGTAGTACAGTTTCCAAAAACCGATGTTTCCTTAAACCAAACCATTGATATCCCCAGGTTGCTGGTTTCTCTAGCTCAAAAGTGGGCGTGAAAGCAGGTTCCTTGAAGAATTGGATAGGCGCGCTTCAACTAGCTGGCCAAATAGGCGGACTGTGAGTTTGGGAGAAGCTTAAAAGGACAGTGAAGATAGTGAAGGAAGAAAGAAGGTTATCCAAGATGATTCTTTATGTGGGGGGTTCCATAAATGGGGATACCCCAATAGCTGGATGGTTAAGAGTGGACAATCCTATTAAAATGGATGATTTGGGATTTTAGGAAACCTCCATGTCAACATGATTAAAGATCTTACAATCCCAAAAACATGTTTGGTTGACGGTTGATGCGGAAGATCCTATAAGAAACCAAAAATGCGGCTTGGGGTTTTAACAGTGTTTACTGTACCACGGTGATAACCAATGGCGATGGGTCAAAATAGACCACCCCACGTTGGAGAGGGATCACTTAGAGCACCATGGGATCACTTGGAGCACCAAAAAATGGAACACTTAAATTTAGGGTTTAATTTGGGGACACGGGGCTGGGGCATGGGGTGGGTTAAGGGGACAAGCATAGTGGATTAGAACCAAAGAATCAAATCTTTAGTAGAATCTTTAGGGTTTAACTTGGGGACAAGGGGCTGGGACAAGCGGGGACACCGGCTGTCATCCCCCTATTCAAGACCCCACAATTCTGCGCCACCAGAATTTTCACAGGTACAAAATCAAACCAAAAATCAAATCAAAAAAAACCAAGCCACAATACTTAAGCCACACCATAATATATTTCTCTTAGTATTTAGCCACGTTTTGCACCCAAGCAGTCTAGACTTGAAACCCTAAGCCTTTGCCCACGGCCAAGGCGGCCAGTTGGCCACCGCCCTGGGGCCCTGCCCTTTTTCGTTTTTCGTCAGGTGGCACTAATCAGAATCACCGGCATCGAGCCACCTGGGGAAACGCTCAGCTCAGAGCGTTTCCGAAATTCGTTCAGCTGGGCCAACCCTCTGGTAAATCTATGGCCATTTTGAATAGCTTTTTGTATGTTTACCAGAGGGTATATCAGGTAATGTTATGTGGTTAATATACTGTTAATAATGGTTAGTACCATGGTTATTATATGGTTAATGATGGTAAATAGTAATTTGACCTACCCCTCTGAAAAATGATGGAGTTCGTCAGTTGGGATGATGAAAATCCCAATATATGGAAATATAAAACATGTTCCAAACCACCAACCAGTAATGTTATGATCATATGGTATGATGATAATATAATAAATAATCAGGTACATTATTGAATTATATAAAGCTTATACTAATGGTACATATATAATATAATCATAATAAGTCCATTATAACCAGGTAATAATGATAATATCCAGGTACATGTATTATTTGCAACCAGATACATATTATTTTATTATGTTCAAGTAGCTTAATATATCTTAATATCCATGATAATTACCAGGATCTGGTTTATTATCTTGATCATTATATATGATCATTCGTTGAATCATTGATAGTAACAAGGATCTATTGTTGTTATCAACCACAATAACGATTCATCGTTATGGTTAACCACAATCATTATTAATAAATGCTATATTTTAAACCACTGATAATCACAACATATTGGTGATGCCCCAGGTCCTTAGTTAAGTTGGATTGTGACTACAACAACTAGGGTTTATGGGTATAACTATATCAAACTAGATGGGTTATAAACGAACGTATAAAAATTGGGGGCCCAACTTGTATGGACACATGTCGTGTTTATTTCGATTTATGGGAAATCTAGAGGACAGCAGGACAGCAATCATAGTTGCAACTGCTAAATGGTCCCTTCGACCAATTCTGGGGTTATTTGTCATTAAGTTTCATTAGTATCATTAGTTGTCAGTCTCGATATTGAAGCACATGTGCGTAGAAACCATGCACTCAACACGAGGAAGTTGTTTTTTCGATTGGAATAGCGGCCATATATATTTATATATATACATATATATATACATACATAGATATATATATATATAGATAGATAGATATACTACGTATAGTCAGTAGACGTGAGTGGATATCAATGGAACTTTGGGGTTCCTGTTTTTCAAGGAGCACAAACATGCTGTAGAGTTGTGATGATACTTTAATCATCATTTGGCTGCGGGTCAACAACCTGTTAGGCTGTGTTTTTTTACACCCCGAAAAAAAACGAACGAACGAACAAACGAACAAACGCATGAACGAACAAACAAACAAACAAACAAACAAACAAACAACATATGACGTGTCAGGGATGTAAACTATACCGCCCAAACTAGCCGTTCTTGGAACAAAAGAAATACCATGCGGCAGCTATTTTGGGATGGTTTTGTCAATGATGCGCAAGCAAATACTGTACCCTGTAACAAAGTGACCTAGGGTTCGAGTTTTCATGAAAGTTTCCCATGGCAGACTTTGGTTCAAATCAAAAACGGTGCTGGTATTGTGCTGTTTTTTCCATGTTTGTCTTTCTGTGTTTTTAAATGATCTTGTTCAATCAGGTGGTTCATGGCTAGCACCTGGCTAAGTTGCATGGGATTTCATGAGCTTCGTGCCCCAGATTCGGTTCAGTCAAACTCACAACGGAAAAAATAGGCAAACAACAATCACTGGCCATCTCAGGAACCGATTTATTGGAGGTACCTACCATATATAAGGCCTATAAAAGGCCTATGTAAGGGAATATTCCCACAAAATATGGCCTTATATGGTACAGTACCTCCATTTTAGGATCCTGAAATTCCCATTGAAACAATAGCAGCAACTACTTGATGTTGCTGATAGACTGATAGCAAACCTTTAGCTCAATGATCAATGGAAATATATTTTGTCAACACAACCATAAGATTTCCCTCTGGTAATTTGACATGACGAACTGGAAAATCACCATTTTCATTAAGTATATAAATCCACTATTTCTATGCCCATTTTCAATAGCTATGTTAAATTACCAGAGGGTATCATCAGTTGTATATCCATGAAATATCCCCTTTTAGATGTTGAACTCCCCAGGTGCGTTTAAACCCCCGGGAAAATCACCATGCCCATTAAATCAATCCGATTCCATCCCCTTGATGGTTGTTTCGTTCCACATTCTGGTGAAATTCATATTCAGGGTCAATTTTTTTTACCACAACATGATGTGGGAATTATATGTTAAAACCACTAAAACCCCTCGTGATGAGACTTTCGAATCAGTGGCATATTGGTTACCCCCACTGGTCTCTATCCCAACGCGATTTTATCAAACTGCTTCGTCAAAAAGGTATCCCCTCAATTATGGCTTATCCTAATCCCCCATGTATGAGGATATCTAATTCATATTCATTTAAGTTATATGTGTTTATATATATATATGTGTCCTATATACTCCATATCAATATCATAGCCACCTCTATACCCCTCCCTATATATATATAATATTATATATTCCCATCCCCCATTCATATTAAGCACCCCCCAGAAACCGTGGTTTATCACCTCGGGTGTGTAATATTTGAAGGGGGAAGGGATGATCCATGAAAATATCCATCATTAAAATAAAAATATGATCGATATATATATATATATCCATCATATATATATGGATCATAGTTTATTATATGATAGATAGTAAAATATTATATATTATAAATATATCCATCATATGAGTATATAGTAAAATATGCTATATATATAATGATAGCAAAATGGATATTTAATTTAATGTAAAAAAACACAAATACAGTGGATGGTTGCGAAATGCTGCATCAGTTGATAGGTGATTATATCTCACTATTTATAGGGTTTCAACTATCCAAGGTGGTGCAGGATTTCGCAACCATCCACAGTATCACACCATAGTTGAGTATATCTGAGTTTTTTGTAGCCTCGTTTTCCCACTCATGAATTCCGTTTTTTTTATGACTATAATGATTGGGTTATACAAACACCAATGAACCAGGTTGTATGTTGAATGGTTCGCCCGATTTCCCCACTGGCACGAGCGCGCCTTTAGCCGCGCTTTGCACGGCCTTCTCTGCCGCCGACGACATCCGATCAATACCTTGCTGCGCCCGTGGCATTGGGATCGTGTCTTTTGGGGTGGTTAAACCGGCAATGCATGTCGTCCAATTAATTTTTGATGTTTTTTTTTTTAAATACATCTTGGTATATACACTAGACATTTTCAAAGAAATGACCACGAACCATTCCCAAACCCTCATATGTGCAGAAGAGAAATGATATTATGTTGGGTTATATATATATAAGTATGTGGAAGAATGTGGAAGTATGTGTGTAGGATTGTGCATGTACGAGCATGACTGTGCATGTATGTGCATGTATGTGCACAAATGTGCATGTATATGTCTGTTTGTGCATGTATGTGTATGCAATATATATATATAGATATGATTAAACAATATTAAACATGTCTGTATATATGTGTAAATGTATGCAAATGTAGGTATGGGTATGCATCTGTATGTATATGTATGTATCTGTATGTATCTGTATGTATCTGTATGTATCTATATGTATCTGTATGTATGTGTATGTATCATTATGTATCTGTATGTATCTGTATGTATCTGTATGTGTCTGTATGTATCTGTATGTATCTGTATGTATCTGTATGTGTCTGTATGTATCTGTATGTACTCATGCTTGTTTAATTGTTTGTTTTATTGTTTGACTGATTTTTGTTTGCTTTGTGCATGTTCATATCTATTTATATTTTTCATCTATCTATTTATCCATCTATCCATCTATCCATCTATCTATCTATCTATCTATGTATCTATCTATGTATCCATGTATCTAGGCATGAATATATGTAGGTGTGGAGGTATGTCTTTATGTCTTTATGCACCTGGTCCCATCCAAAAGGTGGTCGCACCTCACCGCCGTCACCGCACCCTTTGAGAGTCCCCAACAAATGGGGATCACCATCCCGTTGACAACGAGCAAAAACCTCAAAATCCTCTGGTTGTTGTTTGTTTACCCTCTGGTGAACTAACATAGCAATGGAAAATGGCTATGGGTGGATTTTCCATTGCTATGTTAGTTCACCAGAGGGTAAGCTGTTTACAATTCAACATACTTCGTACGGGACAAACGGTTACCACAAAGCATACCACCAAGCAGAATCTTGCTGAGCCGAGATGCTCGTCTCCACATCAATCCCAGCTCCAGCCACCTGCCATGGTAGTGGGTCATAGTGATCTCCATCCACCATTGGGATGGATGGTATCTTGGCCCCTAGGAACCCCAAGGGGAATCCGTAGGAATCCCGTTGGGATATGGAGGGACTTGGAAACCCTTCATATACGTTTAGGTAATTTAACATAGCTATTGAAAATGGCCATTTATAGTGAGTTTTTCCATTAAAAATGGGGATTTTCCATAGTTATGTTAGTTTTACCAGAGGGTACGTTTATTAGAAATAACATCTGCTTTGGTCATGGCGCATATGATAGGACTATGAGAGGGATGCAATAGGGATGCAATAGGGATGCGACACGGTTGTTGATCTACGAGTAGCACGACTTGAGAATGCTGATCAGTCATGATCAGTCATGATCAGTCATGATCAGTCATGATCAGTCATGATCAGTCATGATCAATTGATTAGACATGATGTATAAATATATATATATACAACTATACAATGATATTGATCAATATGGCCCCAGTCCTGATCAATGATCAATGATTCGATTAATAAATGGTTATATAAAATAGAATACTGATGATAAGGATTATGACATTTAAAATACATTATAATACCATATTATCTACATAAATATATATAAATCATGGTTCTTCATAATGGTTATTAGATCAATTGTCCTGATGCATATCGATCAACGATCATCTCATGATTCTCATGATGGAGATCACAGGACCCACGGGCGTCGGGTTGGTGGGTTTGTAACCAACAAAAACCATGGGATTCCATTCAAACACGACCCTTTTATATCCATGGGATACCATTTGATTGTGCGGAAAAACCATTTGATTGTGCAGAAATAGGATAGTCACTATAGTTCCACATTCTCGGTTAGCTTGCGCCAAATCTTCTTGGAGTATCTGCACGGAAGGTACCGATACAGCCTGAAATTTGGGCAGGCTTGTTTTTTTCGTGGCAGTTTCGACGGTGTTTTCGCCTCAAACTGATCTTAGATACAAGGATACATAAGGATACTATGTTTTTGTTTTTCTTTTATTGAGCTGGGTACCCAGTCGATGCTTGTGGTCAAAAAATCACACACAGACCTAGAGTCTTCACACATCATTCTCATCCATTCACCAATGTCTACTGTAGCCAAGTTCGGATCCTTTTCCCAGATTGACATGAGCAGTGTCAAGAACATATTAGCAAATTCGAAAAAAAAGTGCAGGGATCATGATCATACCCTACAATGGTATTGGATCTTGGTCCATATTCAACCCAAATGGGATTTAGATCTTTAGTTTCCATTCATTTCAGGTACAAAAAAATAAGATGTTCCTAATCGCTCCATAACTTTTGGGTCAAGTGATACTTTGATCCCCCGAAAAAATCCACCAACTTTGGACAAGGGGGCACCTTGTTCAGCGCGGCTGCAGCTGAGTGCTCAAATCCCCTGCCACTGACTATGTGACTGCAGCTGCTTCCCACACATTCCGCTGCATTGCATCCGAAGAATGCCTCAATGATTTGCTTTTTTTTGGGAAAAGCCGGACAGGAAAACATGGATACCCTCAGGTAAACTCGCAAAAAGCATGGACAATTACATTTGTTTAAGCAAAATCAACAATAAATATCCATAAATGATATATAAATGGGTCTTTTTCAATAGCAAACTGTGAAGATTACCAGAGGCTCAAATTCATTGGACAACTCGAAAAAAGATGGACTTCGTCGGGAAGGATGACATCCTGAAATGGAAAATAAAATTAATTTGAAACCACCAGCCAGGATATAATACCCATAGGATCCATTTGGGGTATATGAATGGTAAATGTTACCATATATAGCATACATGGATCCTACGGGATATGTAAATATATGTAATATCATAATTATATGTAGAATTATGTAGATATAATGTGATGTGATGTTGTTTTTTCAAGCACGCATGTGCATTATTTAAACGAATTTAAACGACACATATCCTATATGCCACTATCCACTGTCAGTTGCTACAATCGCAAGGTCATTTGGCGCTGTGATGGGAATGGATGGGATTACTGAGTTTTTTCCGTCACATTCCGCAGGCTGAATTCATCTATACTGAAAGCTACGAGTTCGCTAGATGGAAACCAACTCTTGTCACTGGATTGTCCGCAGACCCTCTGTCTTAACCATAGGTTGAACATGGTCAAACAAGACGCCCAAACCAATGGTTTGGCAGAGAGACTCGTTTATACAATCTATACATGTACAGTATGCAATCTGCACATGGGTAAACAATTGATACTCCTCATGTCTTTTGCAGAATGAATACTGTTCTCCTCCATTTTATAGCTCAACAATCACGACCAATCATCCATTCACCGAGGTTGACTGACAATACTTCAACCTGCAAATGGGACTGCCACAGTCAGGTAGATCCAAATTTCACCATTAAGACATATCAAGACTGGACCTAGGGTTTATCAAATAGGCCGGCAATGGAGCACAAAAATCAACAAAAACACACCAGCCTTTGCGGGGCTGACAAAAGGTGAACTGAACCCGGGTCGATATCATTTCGGGGACATCTTAGAACGTACTCCATGCGAGCACGTTCTGGGCTATGGTAATGACATGTTACGAAAGATGACACACACACACGTCTATTTGGAGGATCACACTTAGTAACGGGTGAATGACTCTGGTTAGTAGATCTCAGATTCGCGAGGTGGCAATGCACTCAGTGACGATTCGTGGGGATATCCTGCAAGTATTGTAGGACCAAATCAACTTCCAGCTATAAGTGGATATGTTGCGCCATAGTTATAGGTGTCCAATATCCCAATTTGTGGAGGTTATCACCGTACTTATAACAAAAAAAAACATTATGAAGCATTATCCATTCTGAACCATTATTAACCCAATATTAAGCATCATTGCAGTAACCGCTATTGACCCATACTGACCCATATATCATATTAACTTATGTTGACCCATATAGTCACCATGAATCCACCCATCAGCCGGAGCTCCTCAAATCCTTTGCTCACATGTCGAATCGGAAAGCCTTTTGACCTGGTAAGTGGGAATCGGATTCAATAAGGAAATTGGATGAATCCATTATATATATATGGCAGTGCAAAACCTTGTACCCCTGGTGAACATCAAAAAAGCTGGTAAATGGATGTTCATTCCCCTAAAAATGGTATTAATAGGTATTGATCCATACCCATATATATATATCCACTATATACTTATGTATAACTGTATAAAATATATGTGCATTATTGTGCATCTCTCATGTATGCCTTGAAAAATCACTGCAGCTTTCAAGAATTCGCACCTGGAGTCGCAAATCAAATATGCTTTCCTCGGCTCGGGCTCGTGGGCGGCTGTCATATATTCATTAGTGCATGATAATACGTATATGTGAGGTGAATATATTATAGAGATACAGTGGGCGCCTATCATGCATTATGTGATAATGACATTATCATACTTATATTATTATCTTGTATACATTATATACTATTATAAACTGTATGATGTATATTATGTATCTCTATATCTGATCTAAGTATATTTATTATGCATAAAAAGAAACATGAATGTAATGTAATCATGCATATATATATATACATACAATTGTATACAAACATGTTTGTATGTATCTGGGTAAATTAAAATATTTCACTCATCTGAATAGTGCGGCCATTTGGGGATGATTTCCCGAATCCTAACCATGATTCCAGTGAGGGAGAACAGGGTTCGCTCGTTATAATTTACCCAGGGACAGGCGATTCACAAAAAACCAGCGGAAAGCTGCGAGCGATTCTCAACCTTTAACAAACAACTGAACCATGCAACTATACACATTTTTGTATATAGCAAGATTATATCATGGCTATTAATTATATATATACATGTATATTCATGATGAACTGATAGCTATACATAACATACAGATTATATACAGATTATATATATATGTACAGATTTACAAGAATGTATACCAGTAATATGTTCACAATTCCTTCAGCCAACTTTGATCACTTTGATCCATCCCCTCCGCGCCATCGCCAAGGTTCTCAGTGGAAATCGCTGCCTGCCCGAGTTCTTCGGAGCTATATCTCATATAGACATATGTATATATATATATATTATCCATGTATCTATATATCTATGTACATCTATGTATTTGTATCTACAAATACATACGCACATATACTGAATAGATAAATATATATATATATATCACACATATGCATAATCTAATCAAATCAGTTCAAATTACATGTATGTACACACACATATATATATATACATATACATGTGTAGTATACACTTCATCACACGCCGAAAATCACACAAACAGTGGGAATATCAGGGGACAGCTAGGTCCACCTAGGTATGCAATCTAAAACAACCACTACATATGAGTCTACAACTGACGAAGGTCAAAGAAATACAGACAAGGGCATCAACCATGTGGATATACAGAATGGGATGGAACCAACAAACATAAAACCAATCGACCATCTTCAGATCTGTGGCCGGCAATTCCACGGAATCACCCAGCTCCACGTGTTGGACGTGTTGGCCGGCTTCCAGAGGTAAAAGGGAAGAAATCAAGATGCTTGGTGGCTTCATGCCCACTACCCTCTGGTAAACTAACATAGCTATTGAAAATGGCCATAGAAATAGTGGATTTTCCCATTAAAAAAAATGATTTTCCATAGCTATGTTAAATTACCAGAGGGTATACAATATGAAAGTCACTTGGGATCTAAGTTGGATGAAACATGGGCAAATTACTGAAAATTGGCCTCCCCATCCATAATCCATGGTTTATCACCATTCCCCGCAAACCCGCACATCATATCATTGTCCGACATCTATAATACATATATATATATATGTATGTATATATATATATGTGTAAAAAAATGTAAACATATATAAATAAACAATAAATACATAAATAAATAAATAAAAATGAATAAATGTACTTTTTTTAAAAAAATATATGCATTTTTTTGTACATTCCCATGACATCCTCATGTATGGTTTAACCAAAACAAACACCACGAACTCGTGGGTCACCCCCCGACAACTTCCCGGACCTCGGAAACGCTCCGTTTGGTCCGGGCATCGCGTTGCGCGATGCGACTGTCTCTCTTCACCGCCAAACGCAGCATTCGAACACCTGGGGAATCCATGCAGCGTTGGGTGTAAAACTTGGAGGACGTTTGGTAGGAAAATCAGAAACTTTCTATCCCATATGCTCCATGTATGGTATATTAACCTAGATTTGGGTGATTTTTAGGGAAAATGTTGGTAAATAATGTAAATATACCATACATGGAGCATATGGGTATGAATTCTATGTTCGCCAAAAACCATGAGTATTTCTCCTCGATCGTTAAAAAACCTTCCAAAACCACCGTTCGAAGACCGTCAAACACAAATATGAAGCCATTATCAGATGTATATAATCTATACACAGTATTTAAAATTATTTAGCATAAACAACATATGCACCCTACATAAGAAACGATGTATATCTCTATTATATTTTCAACAATAGTGCACTTTTTAAACAAACCATAACAAACCAAAGATATTGGGAGATTCCTCAACTTGGATGACTATCCCGGCAGTTGCAATTGGCGTGTCTTGTCAACCGCACATTTCTCAGTTGATTAGGATCATACCGTGTACCTGATGCTATGTGATATTGTGAGGATGTACATGTATTAAAATATGAGAATTGGCAGAGTTGACTAATCAATCAATATAATATAATAATATTAATACTATATAATCAATAAATTTGCATGATATTTACCCGAAAACAATAACATACAAAACATACAATGTGATATATAAAGTAGCATCAACATGCCTAAACTAGCTACTCAAATGGGAGCTCCCAATTCGTACATGGGGTGGTTATTGCAATGTAACTCATTCCATGCAAGCACATGGACCCCAAATGTCACGTACTTACTTGGAATTGAAACTCTGCCCAACAAGAGCAATCATCTGAAATCCCTTCACTGCAAATATCTTCTTGCAAACCCCATCTGTGTTTTGCCATGTTTTCTCAGACGACTAGTGCAATATTGTCCTAACTCCACAGCCCCTTCACAGTTCCAGTGACACCTTCCGGATCCAACTGACATCCAAATGCGACGCTGAGTGGCTTGTCTGGCGGCTGGCTAACAGTGTCAGCCGGCTGCCACGTTAGCCCCTCCACCGTTAGCCAAAACGGCCGCCGGTAATCTGAATCCACATCGACTGCAGGGATGCTGATACCAACATTGACGGCTCATGGTGGCTCATATCCAATACCCTCCAGTAAATTAAGAGTTCGACCCTGGCATTCATCGGGGTTGGAAGACCAATGAAACCACTATAAATGGGTGAATTTCAGGGTCGAACTGTGAATTTACCAGAGGGTAACATCCCAGAACCAACATTATAAGATAGGGATTGCATCTTGAATCGTGTTGAATCTATTTCCATTTCGCAACCTCAACACACTGTCAGAATGTCGTTGATGATAGGTGCCCCATGACGTCATGGGGGTACCAGCAGTCATCATCCAGTCATATCGGATTTTGGGGATCCAGAAAAAATATATCCCTTCACCCATGATCAATAGACCTCCAGTTAAAAAAATGCAGCCATTTCACGTTTACATCACTAGTCTGAAGAAACAGTTGGTGTTATTGCATGGCTTAACAAATATGAACATAAATAGTGATTTATAACTGGTTGGTGGTTTTAACCCCTCCGACAAATATTGGTCAATGGGAAGGATTATCCCATATATTATGGAAAATAAAAAATGTTTGAAACCAGCAACCAGTTACTCTACAGTAGGACTGGAAATTAGGATCAAGTTCCATTTTCCATGATACATCCTATTTTCCAAACTAGGACTGTTCCATTCCATTTTCCAAGATTTTCCATGATAAAAGATAATCATTTACATTGATTTACATAAGCCAATCGTGATTCCCTACAGGTGATAGAAAAGCCGCATCATTTCGCGTTTCGCTAAGACGATCTAATTCGAAATGGCTGGTTGGTGGTTGAGCCTAGCCCTGCCCTCTGAAAAATGATGGACAGTCCTCGTCAGGCCAGGGCTGATGAACTTCCCAAGATGATGGGAACAAAAAGTCCAGCCATGTACCAGTCACCACCAACCAGTTAGGGTATCCCATAGGATCCATGTATGGTATATTTACCTACAAAACTGGGTCATTTATGGGGTAAATGTTGGTAAATATTCCATACATGGATCCTATGGGTATGGTTGAAGCCAGTGGCATTCTCATGGTTCTCATGGTTCGACAATTTGAGCGAGACATGTTCTGAATGGCGCAAAAAACCCAACTTACAAAATATGTTTAAATGTTTAATTAAACGCATTCATGCATAAATGCCCTGTCACACACGACCGGTGAGAACACCCCTCAAGCAGCGGAACGCTTGAACTCGCGTTCCCCCGGGCAGCAGGCTGCTGATCTTCATCGTTGACGGTCGTGGTGGTATCAAATATGATCACTCACACTGGACCTTACACAACCACCAGCAATCAGTCTATGTAGTCTAGATCGCAATCCGACCTATCTCTCCATCAACACCAGTTTACCTATTTATAAACCCACTTACCTATTGTAAATCAACTATCAATCACACTCTTGATGCCTCTTATCTCCCTTCACTCATGGTATACGCATCATCACCGGACTCCGACAAGGCACTTGCCCATCATGCCCTTCATCGGCTTTCCTTTGCCCATGGCCTTCCCTTTCCCCTTCTGCAAGCCCACAGCGGCTGGCGCCGGGGGCACCGCGGCCTATGGTGAAAGCATGGTGAAATTGGGTGGGCTATTTTTTAAAGGAGGTATACATAGTTATACATCTACTGTCTACTGTTTAACCCCTACAAAAGCTGATATGAATTCAATATAATTCAATGAATGGCACGAATGGGAATCCGAAATAGACTGGAAATATGTGCTAAATCTGCAATTCACATCTTTTGAAGTGCCCTGTGAAGGTCTAACTTGAAGGTCCAGCTCATGACTAGTACCATGAAACACTTGAGCTTCAGATTTCAGGATGCTTTTCCAATGTTTCCATCATGCTTTGAAAAACAGGGATGTCAACCCCCTTAGAGAAACAAACTCTTCGAAGACACAGGGCCCCATGGGGGGATCCAGAACTGGGGGAATGTCCAAAAAAAGACCAGCGACCATTGCCCTCCGGGAATGGAACGTGGCAATGGACAAATCTTCAAAAAATATTATATATATATATGTTCTATAGATGTTCTATAGATGTTCTATAGATTTTCTACAGATGTTCTATAGATGTTCTATAGATTTTCTATAGATGTTCTATAGATGTTCTATAGATTTTCTATAGATGTTCTATAGATGTTCTATAGATTTTCTATATATGTTCTATAGATATTCTATAGATTTTCTATAGATGTTCTATAGATGTTCTATAGATTTTCTATAGATGTTCTATAGATGTTCTATAGATTTTCTATAGATGTTCTATAGATTTTCTATAGATCGATCTTTATAGTTGATTCTCCCATGAAAACCTCCATCCACAGATGTCGCGTTGCCACGATTCTCAGAGGGTACCCTCACCCGCGGCAAAGCCAAGGCTCTGGGACCGGAGCTGGCGCAGGATTGTGGGACAAGAACCTTGGCCATCGAGAAACATGAACTGGTTGGTGGTGCAATAACCATCTGAAAAAATGATGGAGTTCGTCAATGGGAAGGATGACATCCCATATACCCTCTGGTGAACTAACATAGCAATGGAAAATCACCATTCTTAATGGGAAAATCCACTATAAATAGCCATTTTCCATTGCTTTGTTAGTTCACCAGAGGGTAATTATTATGGAAAACAAAACATGTTTGAAACCACCAACCAGTGAACCGAACAGCGGCAACACATTGGGGACTATAGCAGATCCCAGAGTCGAAGAGTTGGAAACCTGGGATGTGGAGAACACATCAACTATACCAACCATCCTGGACATACTGTTCTATCTTTTTGGTGCTTTACTGTAGTAGCAATGATGGCTTTCTATGTGGTGACACATGTAGCAAGTTGTTGTTGTTGTTGTTGTTGGGAAAGATCCTTCATTTCTCGTCACGCCGGTTGGGCACATGGATTCAATCTCAATGTGAAAATGCAACCCCCTAGGGATAGAATGGATGGAAACCACACAAAAACATGGTCTGAACATTGTGTACCCCTTTTGGGGCACGGGTTTCCAACATCGCTTTTCCCATGAACGTTGCCAGTTTTTGTTCGGCATCACAAATTCTTGGACAAATCTGTTTATTGGGTATGGATATGTATAGATTATATAGTTTGATGTAGTTAGTTGTGATATACATCATTATATATATATATATCTATGCGGTCTATGCATAGACATAAATCCTATATCATCCCATATGATTCATGATCATTATTATTTCATCATATCCGCTGGTAAATTCCAGTAAACACGTCCATCTATGTTGTAATTGTATACCGTAGCCATGAACCTGTGGGTGGAAGAAATGCTGCATCAGTTGGGTTTTTCAATCAACTATCAATGGGTGCAGGATTTCGCAACCATCCACAGTGAATCATGGGTTAATATAGATGGCTACATATTTATATAATGGATTTTAATGGAACAATCACCCACATTTATACCTGTGTTAATTAATGTTAATTATATCTAATGATCTTCATGCAACGATAACCCCATTTCTAACCATTCATGTGGTATTTTGGGCTACCAAAACCCAGCGACTTCGACGCAGCGAGCAGCTTCAATCGCGCGGTTTCATCTCCGGCATCGATGCGACGCTTTCGCTCCTTTCGACTTTCCTGGAGCCCGGCACGGCACGGAAGATGGAACTGGTGGTTTAAACAACGTGATCATAGAAAAACAACTGATGATATAACGTAAGAAACCATAATTCCTAAACTATGGTGGTTATATTATGTTATATTCCTATTACTGTTGTAGTCATAATGAACCTAGTTTGTTTTTTCGGGAGAACTAGGAATGTTGATCAACGACAATGACTGCACTTGGTTTATGGTGAAACACCCTAAAAGTACGCTCATCATAGTGGATCATCAGGAAACATAGCAACCAAGGACTCTGGTCATGGGTTTTCATGTTTTTAAATGTATTTAATGTATTGTATTGTTCCATAGCTGTTTCACTTTTCAGTTGGTAAAACAACTATTGAATTATTGATATCTGTATTATGGATTTTCATGCTATGCCAAGATCATCTAAGAGCCCATCCCCATCCCCATTCCTCCAAAAACACCACTCCTCGGTGCATTTGACCAAAATGTCCAGGGACTCCGCGTCCTCCAAAACTTTGGTGAACATCTTAGTCTCCTGCAAGCGCCAAAAAAAATTGGCCCTGGCCAATGCTGCAAGTCACTTGGTTTCATGAAATCCTCGTTGTGTTACCCATATGCTTCATGTATGGTATATGAACCTACATTTGGGTGATTTTTAGGGAAAATGTTAGTAAATATACGATCAATTCCCACCATTTGCCCCGCGTCTGGAAGAGTTTGACGGGATCATTATCATCATTATCGTCAACATCATTATGATTTACATCATCATCATCATCATCATCATCAACATCATTGGTATGATCATCGTCTTCTTCTAACAGAATCCTTGAAAATTGGTTCAAAATGCACAGTTCCAGCACTCTTGGTTGCAGTAACAGTTCAAACAGAATCCTAACGAACCGTTGCAAAATGCACAGTTCCAGCGACTTGTTAGAACAAACAGCTCTAACAGAATCCTAGCAAATTGCTGCAAAATGCACCCACCCCAACCCACCTTAAACCATGATAATTCGATCATCTTGGGCGCAGCATCAAAATCTTGAATGAGCGTTACCATCGCCCCATCCAACCCCACCCCACTGATGCAGCATCAAAGTCTTGTGCAAAGTTGGGTGAGCGTTAGCAGCATCCCCCCACCCCACCCCATGGCATCGGCATCTTGTGCAAGGTCGAGGGAGCGTTTACATCCCCACCCCACCCCACCCCATGTGAGCGTAGCATCAACATCTTGTGACGGGTCGAGGGAACGTGGTCGAAGGAACGTTAACATCTCACCCCACCACACTCCATGTGAGCATAACATCAACATCTTGCGCAAGGTCGAGGGAACATGGTCGAAGGAACGTTAAAACATCCCCACCCCACCCCATGTGATCGTAGCATCAACATCTTGCGCAAGGTCGAGGGAACATGGTCGAAGGAACGTTATAACATCCCCACCCCACCCCATGTGAGCGTAGCATCAACATCTTGTGCAAGGTCGAGGGAACGTGGCCGAGGGAACGTG
>Ga0126342_10009304_pt1 | contig 17609 bp, 16 predicted proteins | sample Cyp1metagenome_FD_92528 | JGI IMG/M metagenome (GOLD analysis project Ga0126342, IMG submission 92528) | Coral microbial communities from Lord Howe Island, Old Settlement Bay, Australia - Cyphastrea 1 metagenome | ecosystem: Host-associated > Invertebrates > Cnidaria > Coral ... | reverse complement strand
GCTCAAGCTAATCCCTCCCTCCAGCCCAGAGGCTGCGGCAACAACTGGTTTCTGGAAGAACCCCCTGGTTAAATGAGGGAATGACCTCGAGCACATGTGAACTGGCCTGGCTTTCACAATATATATATAATGTAAGTGTATCTATATATAATACATAATTATATATATATATACACATACATTACACATATGAATAATCGGATGCGAACCTTACTTCCCGATTGGTGACTTCATCTTTGACTTCCCACAACTTGAAAAATAATTTCACCAGTGACTCATATGTTCCAGTGAAAGTGAACGCACCAGCCGGTATAGATGTCCTGGTGGGATCTCGCAGCTGGGGTTTGAGAACAGACATGTTTTTGCTGACATATCCAAGATTTTCCAAGCACATTGTGTGTTTGTAATGTGTTCTGTATGAAGAGACCAAATGGTTTGTTTTCGCGAATGCCGCCAGGAAAGTGCCGGTGGATGCTGCCTATGGCGAGGGCGAACCATGCTGCATTTGTTTCGGTGCTGAGGATGAGGCTGCAAATTTCTGAGCCATCGCTTCTGTTTTGTTCATTTGGGTTTGTTTGAAAATTGGATATACCCCCAATCGATGGCCGCTGAATTGGGATTCTGATGATCAACCCGTGGAATTGGGACACCCCGTGAATCCTCATGGAAAAAGTTTCTTCCCTTGACCCTATGACTGCAATGGCATGCCAACATTGGGATGCTATGAGAGCTGTGGAGGCGAACATTTGTCTTCTTCCTTGCCGGCATTCGCTCCACGCTAGCTGCTATCGCAGCATCTCGGCTTCGACTCCCTGGATGTTCATCCTGGATTCTCCTATTAAAACCTCAATTTCTGGGTATTTCCCAGCAACCCGCCATGATGACGCTCAAGCTTCCCACCAAAAGGGTCCCACATGTTATTTTGCTGTTGACTGCTCAGGTTGGATATGCACAGACTCGCAGTGCCGGCCTGTTCAGTTTACAGCAGCGGCATGTTGCGAGATGTCTATATCAATCCTAAGCAACTATAGCAATTCGAGAAGCTGCCGAAGTTGTGACCACATGTTAGCACTAAAGTGTAAACATCAACGCTGCTGCTTCACCTGCCATCAGCTGCACTATGGGCCCAGCATGGCCCAGCATTGTATCACCGCTAGTTGTAAATTTGCCGCAAGAGCCGGTCGAAGTCCTCCCGTGACCAGTTTATACAGCCACTATTGGATATTATGATAATATTATTGGGCCCAGTTTCTTTATCCAAGCTAAACATATGTCAACATATCAAAAAACCAGCTGCCAGATCAAGCCAGGTACCCATCGCGTGATTTGATTTGTCCGATTTGTCGCCGAAAGGTGACAGGTGTTGGCAAGCTAGTTTAAGCCATCCAATTTTTTCAAGGTGGGGCAGGCGGCTGCTGGGATCTTGTATCGAATGCATTTATTAAGTGCGTCAACGTGGTTCAAAATTATTCAGTATATGTTTGTATACGATTCAATATGGTTGAATGGTTACCCCTGCCCCCTCTTCTCCAAGCGGGAAAAAACATATCCAGCTCTATTCTGCCCATTGATGTGATTTGTTTCCCGATGCGACTTTTGCTTTGAGCGCCTGGAGAAGGAGTGACGTTGCAACTTCCACAGCGCAGTTGCAGTTCGTAGACTAGGTCGCCCGCAGGGCCACTGGGCCTGCAAAGCCTCAGTGGTGGCCATGCCTGGTGCAGGTTACCAGGGGCAAGACTTGTTGTTGCAGAAAAAGCTGCAGAAGTTGTGGGTGTTGCACAAACCACGGCTGTACCACTTCGCAAACAGCGGTGATCGGAATCCTTGGAGGTCACACAGATCTCAAGTGGTTTATCAGCTGCCGTGCCGCCCCAAAGAGCTCTCTCCCTCAAGGGCCGTTCCGGCGCCGAAAAGTGTTACATCCATGGGCGGACAACAATCTGCTGCCAAGGCGCGCAACAACGATGCTGTTCGATGCTGACAAAAATCACTGGCTTGATGGCATTGGAAGGGCACAACGGCTAGAATCCTTGGTGTGGCATCATGTGACATCAATAGATAATTAATGAGACTGCCATATGGCTGTCGCTCTGGGTTTCCACACCAAGAAAGCTGATAGTTGCGGCATTTCTCTGCTTTATATCTGAAAAGCAGGCAGCCCCTGGACCTGATGGACAAGGCGCCGCACATGGGAACCAGGGTACCCGACCACTCCCCGACAATTGAAATCAATGGTTGACGGATGAACTGAGGGGATGCCTCCAGTTCAAGCCATGGGAAAGGCCGTCCAGCAAACAACCAGGTGGGGCGGAGAGTATTCGAAGTGTTCACCTGCGATGTGACAAAAGGAAGGCAACAACAATCCTAGCAATCTGTTGCTGCACATCTCAAATTCAGAATTACTGCGAGAATGGTGACACCATCCTTGGAGGGGATGAAGACCGTGACCCACCCGTCTAGGGTTGTCTTAAAATTGGGAACCTCCTAATCCCATGGTGTAATCGCGCATCCCCTTCTTGGGACACATTCATTTGTGACATTTTTCTGGCTGGTGGTTCAAACAGGTTTAAAAACAACACTATCTGCGATGGTGATTTGATCCCTAATGTTTTTCAGAGGCGGGTGGATCAACCAGCAACCAGACATACGTGCTATTGTGGCTGTGTCCAAACATGGTGGACACCCCAACATTGTAATATTCATGGTTAATTTGATTCTTACATCCTCTGGATCCATTTCAACATTGGATTCCCGAGAATGAGCAAGAACTTGGATGTTTCTTGGGGAATGTGTTCTGTTGGTTTGATCATGTTTGATGATATATAATATATCTATATATTACTACATATGATATGTGATAAACAACATATAATCTACAGTATGTAAGAATGATAAGGTGATTCATTTTCCCCCCATCACATCATATCCCCCCAAAGCCTGACATCGAAATCATCGATTTCTCGAGGTGCAACTTGCAGTGTCAGTGCTGGGTGGAGTGCCCGGCGCCAGAAACCCAGATTAGCCGCTGATCGATGACCAGTGGTTGATCTTGCAGTGGAGATTTAATGGATATTGATAATAAATATATATATATATATACATAATATAATATAATATAATATAATACGATATAATACGATATAATATAATATAATATAATATAATGTGATACAATGTAATATAATATAATATGTGAATTAATGTGATATATGGGGTGGGACACTACTTAGATATATGGTTGAATGGATTATTTTTAGAGGATTTTAATTCCTAGTTCATCACTATTTTCGTCGGATTTACTGGCAACTATCTTTTTTGGGTTGCTATCATCGGGGTAAATGGCAACATCATTGGTGGGGGAACACTACTCGGCTAGTGAAGTTGCTGTGCAACTGGTATTTTACTAGGCTTTGTGGTAGTGATAGCTACGTATAGTTAGTATAGTATTCATGGGGTGTATAAACCAACTTAGTACTTGGGTGACACCGGGGACACTGCCATTTTACCCGCTGGCAATCAAATTGGCTATTTGCATTTTTTCAAGTGGAATGTCAGGGTTTTGATTCACAACTATGCAATTCAGATTATGATTTGTTGGGTTTAACATCCCGCAACTCCCTTCATCAGCCAATCAGTTGCGATCCGGCACTGCATAGGCAACAGCCTATCACTCCTCGGTGATCGTCAATGGACACGTGGGGTGCTTAGGCAAATAGAGAAAGTGGTATCCTTGGGTGCTCAAGCATGGCTGGGAAATCGCCTTTTAAATGGGACAATTATCTACTTGAGTAGCGGGATGTTTCTTTGCCATGTTTGATTGCCGGTATCAAAAATGACATTTTGTAAAGGTTTAAGTTCAGATTCTTGAGCCACTCCCAACTTCTAACATCAGCTACTGGTACCTTGATGTACCTTCATGTACCTTCGGAACATCGAGACTGTGTTGTTGATACACAGATTCCGCAAATATGGTGCATGTCAAAGCCCTCGCAGGAGTTCTTCTTCAGTGATGGTGGAATTGCATCTTCCGGCAACCTCATGTCGCACAAGAATCCGCAAATGCCGGATTCGAAGCCTGAGGCTTTCAATGGCAGCAAATTCTGTGCTAACCAATGTCTAATTGGATCATACTGCTGCGAAGCTGCAACAGGTCATTGACATGGGCATGTCGCCATATACTGGATCACAAATGCAAGCTGCTTTGGAGCGCTACTTTATTTCGGGCACGTGCCCGGGAATCGGAACTGCAGCTGGTCCAAGTTGTTTCAAGGGTTATCAGCAGACATGCTCAGAGTGTTTGCTTCGAGGTACGATCTGCGCGCCCCCAAGTATTTCAGCTGTTCTTGAACTTGCACTTCACCCGTGAGATGAGTTTTGGGCCGCTTCAGCTATTTATTCCATTTGAGGTTGCGCAAAAACTGCAACTCCTTCTCTGATTGCGCGCTTTTCTACCTGCTTCACAAGTGCGCCTGAAGTGGGTTCGCCAACACCTGGAGAGCCATGGCTGGAACCTGGCAGGCGCCTGGACAAGAAGTACAGACAGATGGAGAAGCTCGGTGCCATCCTGCATTGCTCAGCCATGCTCAGCCTCTGGTTTTCGCAGGGAAGTCGTTGATTCATCTCAGATTCCCAGATTCCTTACCTTTGCAGCTGTGAACACGGTTGGAGAATGATCTCTGAACCGCAGCGCTTTAGTTCAAACCCAGCTATTTAGTTCAAACCCAGCTATGGATGGCTTCTCCACCAAGAAGCGAGCTGAGGCAGAGATGTGTTCCAAGCTTGATGCAGATGATACAGCTGATCAAGCGATGATACCATGGATGGATGTTTGATTTAGATGATCTTGTGGAATGACACCAGACATCAGTGGATGTGGTAGACTTGGGAAGCCCCAAATCATGGCTGTTTAGACATTCTCGGCTGCAGGATGGCATTTGCCGCCTTGCTCTGGATGCTCCAAACAGGCCATGCACCGCAAAGTGTTTCAGATGTGGAGCCGGCACCTTTTTTTTAGCACGCCTCAGCCAGGGTTCAGCAACGCTCGATATCTGCCTCAAGATTGGAAAGTATGAAGCAGGTGAGGACTGATGCCGCGGCTGATAGCGGCCTCATCACTCTCATCATGAGGAGGCGAAATTGGCCCGGGAATGGGGCAAGAAAGTGAAGGATGACCTCCATTTCCAACAAGGCCAGGCTTTTGAGGATGTGGGCACTGCGAGTGAAGGTTTGTGGTTGCTCAAGCTCTGTGTATTTGCGTTTGGGGGTACATGTGGTTGTTGGTGGTTCTGCAACAAGAGGCAATGTGAAAGCTCTGGCAAAGGTTGGACTCTCAGCAGTTCGAAGCGCACTGCATAGTTCGTGCAGTGTAACGTGTAACGGTGGAACCAAGGATACTCTCCAAAGCAAGACTTGGGGTGGGCCTAACTACAGGCAACTTCCACGTTTGAAATTGTTTGTGGCAGCAACTTCCATCAAGTCTTGTCTCATCATTGTAGATGGTGCGTTTATATGCATTTGTGTCCCATTTGTGCTGGGGCGTTGACAGGCATGTAGCGCCAAATGTAGCGCAAAGTACCGAGTACCAGCGGAACATGACAGCCATGGACGCCCTCAGATGCGACATTTCTGTAAAGCAGGCCCCTTGGGGCCGTCAGTGGACATCTGACATCCAATCCCCCCCAAAGGTCACACCCTCAGATGGTTTTTTAAGCCCTTGTGGGGGGTGACCTTCGCAGGGTGGTTGAATCCCCATCATTGAAGTGTCATTGACGATCGATCGATCTGAGTGGACGTGGAATGCTCTGTTTTTGCCAGGATGCCGTGGAAAAGGCAATGCGGGAGGACTACAGGAGAGCGATGTTGAGGGACAACATTTAATTGGGGGTTTCCTAAACAGGGATACCCCAGATCATCCAAGTCATTAGACCATTTTGGTATTGGACCCCATGGTTTTGGGGTACCACTCATTTTGGGAAACCTCCAATTGTGAACTCATCATTTCTTCTGGAATCAAATTACAGTAGCACACAAGGAGTGTCCGCAATACGCGTGCGGATACGAGCGTAAGTTCTTTGTCCGGCTGGCTGGAGAAGTATGGACGGCCGAATCGGGAAGCGGAGCCGCAGGCCGGGGCGGACGTGCCAAGTGAAAGCTATGAGGATCTTCAGCATGTTTCATCCTTGGAAAGTGCCAGGAAAGATATCGTACTACACCTTTCAAGCAAAGAAGGACTCTCAAGTGACAGTGAGTGTTATAGAATGTCATGTAATATATTCCTTGCCGCACTTGCCCATTGAAACGGACTGCAAGTGTTTCTGTTCAGGATTCCCTTCTTGGGTGTATCAGAGGCCAAAACACTTCGATTGGGTGCAGGCATCAAAGAGCTTTTCCTAGTGACATGCCAGAGTGATGCTGGTTGATGCTGGTCGGGTGATTCTGCTGCGGGACTTGGCAGGCATTTGGTCACAGAGAAGTGAGACTGATTTGCTGGGAAGCTTCTATTTCAGATCAAAGGGCCGTTGACCAATATTGTAGATTCACAAAACAATGAGAAGAGCACTTGTCATCCCACGTTACGTCTTGGAAATCATGATTTATCATGCCCATGCAGTTCTTTTTTTAATACATGTTGCAGCATGTTGCATGAGATGAGAACATGTCCTAGCATCAAGAGCTGGTGGCCGTGCCGATTTGGGCCGATTGTGATGTTGGCTGGGCGTTTTCCCTACGGCTTGACTGAGGGGCCTAAGGCCGCCAGTTGAGACTGTAGCTCCAGGAACTGCAACCTCTGCCAAGCAGAGTGGCGTCAGTGGCCATTTGACCGTCCAGCCTGGGAAACCCTGAATCTTCCCATCAGAAATGCTCAAATAGCGGAAGCAGTTCCTGTTGGAAGACAAGGGGACAGGTAGTCATTCTTGCCACTTCGAGCAAGCTGTGTAGCACAATCACGGAAAAGGATGGTCCCAAGCGTAAGATTTTGGACCAGAAATCCATAGAAATCCTGCAAGATCAACATCTGCCTGACCTCGAGGATGGAGTCGGACAGAGGCATACAGCAAAGATATTAGCAACACTTATCCAACACTCAGATCTCGCTGCAGGTGCTTCCTTCTCTGGCATGGTACAAGCAGGTTCTGGTGGTCAGTATCAACCCAACCCCAAGGAGCAGCACTCAGCAGTTGATGGCAGTTGCCTGAAGACTGGTCCTCAACTTCAGGCCAAAAGTCCATAATGATGGTTGCTTTATTGGGGTCATCCGCAGGGTTTGAACTGCAACTTCTGGATGATCTATTGGATCTATTGTGGACTTATCCAATATCATTATTTATACACTATAAATCCAGATATGCCATGAATATCGGAAGATTGTCAATTTTCATCAATTTTCGGATTTGGAAAGGATTGGATTCTCCTGTGCTCTAGGCCGATGGCTTTGATGTGGAAAAGGTCTGCGAGGCCATTGACCCGGACAAAGTCTGGAAGACCCCCGGCCAGGCGGACCGTTGGGAATCAAGGATGGTTGGCAGCTGGCCATTGAGAAATGTGAGATGTTAAATATTGTTAAATGATATTGCATGGACTTGCATGGATGTGTATACATCTTTGTATACTTAGATAATCTTAGATATGTCGATCGATGGTCTATCGACATGTAGATATTGATTGGTTTTGTGCTTGTCATGTTTCAGTACAAGCTCGATGGGAAGAAGAGTAATACCGCTGAAATCGACGTGTGCCCATGAGCTTGGGCAGCTTGGGCAGGCGACGGGAGGATCTACAGTGACATCGGCAGAGGTGCTGAATGGGTATGGGTCAAATATAATTGTATACTGTATATACATATATAATATATGATGTTAATACATATATATATATATATTTGTATGTATATATATAACACACACACTATAAGTACAGAGGTGGAGATAGATATATATATATATACAGATATAGATGTAGCTGTTGATGTTGATATAGACATGTACAATGCAAACAAATCAGGGCAAGCATCCCAACCGAGTATTCTTTTGGATGTCTTGAATGTTTGTATTCAGATTGAACATGTTTGGGTTGATTGACTTGTTTAATCTGAGGGGGTGATTCTATCTGCCGTGCAAGACAAGGCGTTTCATGAAAATATCTCAGGCTTCATATTCACCCTTCAGTATGACTGCAACGAAAAAACATATGTGTCTCATAAGAGCTTTTGGTTCCCTGGGTCTCTGACTGATGTTTTGGATAATTCCAGATTTTCATTGGTTAAACTCAATGTTTGGTCAAATCCCTAGTCGAAATCTTGACTCTTGAAGGTTCTATCCCGATCTTTGATTGCTATATCCCCGTTTTTTTTTGGTCAAATCAAATCCTTCATTCTTGGTCCACACCCTATTCTTTAAACATTAAAACATTAAATCCCCAGTGTTTGATGCGCACCCCCCGGATTTTTTGCTGTCAAAGGGCTGTTCGGATTTCTCGCCCACCTTTCAGGCCATGCGTGCAGCACGCCTCGCGCGACTCTCTGGAGGGGGTGGTGAAGGTGGTGGCTATGCAGGTGCCGATGCGAAAATTGAACATCCATAGCCACTTGGGGATGGGTCAAAACCCTGGTACCTAGTGAACCCCAAAATAGCTGGTAAATGGATGTTCATCCCACTATAAATGTATCTATAGGTATTGATCCATAGGTATTGATCCATAGCCACTTCAATTTTTGACCCCTATCCATCCCTGTCCAGTCACAGGTGACGCGCCTGCAGCTGCAGCAGCACCAGCACCTGCATCTTGAATTCATAGACCCGGCACAGGTTGTTGATTGGTTACTGGAACAGAGACCCCCACCTGCGCAATGCTGGACAATTTCCCTGGCAGTTTCGAGAAACCAAAGACAGTGGATGTGCCACGGAAAATCAAGGCGTTCGAAGTGCTGTTGTAAGAGAGGCAGTTGCGATACCTGTATGTACCTGTCCAGCTGATGTTAGCTGAATATTTCAAGTGAGCTGAATGTTTCTCGATGCATTCCATGAATTTGGGCTCAAATCACGGCCTATTACGCCAGGGATCTGTGTCACCCAATTCTATCCCACACGGCACCGATGGGCTTGCAGAAGACTTTGAAGGCTGACTGAGTGACATGTTGGAAAGAAATCTCCCTGGGTGACTGGTCAGAATGCTTGCCTTTGCTGAATGCAACTGTGTCTTGAAGTTGATTGTTTCATTCTATAGGCGCAGGATTCATTAAAAGAACATGCCAAATGTAGAGCGTTCTCATAGGGGTGTCCTAAAATGGGTGGCCCCAAGTTATGAAGTAATTGGTCGTTTTTACTGTAGTGGGGAAACCCGTGGTACCATTCGGTAATTTAACAGTTTCCTATGGAAAATGGCCCATTCATAGATGATTTAATTACATTGATTTACCACCCCAAAAAAGCTGGTTTCAATAGCAGTCGCCAGAGAGTACCCCCAATAGGAAATAGGAATCTCCCCATAGCCACATCGACAAGGCACTACTGGCCTTCCAGCTGGTCTGGGCAGTCACTGGCACACCGATCAAAGCAGCGCAGGGACCCAGGCTGAGTGAAGTACCAACATGGGGCGTGGTAAATGGACTTAGAAGTGCCAACATTTCCCATAGATTTCCGACCTTTTTTTGAATTGACATGTTTTTTTCAAACTGTTCAAACCAATGAAATGGGGTAATCACCCAACAACCCACATGGGCTCCGGTTTGAATGAGACCTCGCCCGTGCCAGGATCAGACTGTCTTGGGAGGCCGCGGCCACGGTGGCCACGGTGTCCTGTGCCGCAAATCCATGGTTTTTGTTGGCCCTGTTGTGTTTCGCCTGGTGATGTGACTTGGTTCCAGGCCGACATTGGCAGCGACCTGGACTTGTCGAAAGGACTTGCAACCCATGCTTTTGAGCGACTACAAGGTTGGAGAAGTTGGAGTCGGCCAATCTCGCTGTAGAAATCACACAGGTTTCGGATGTTTCGGTCCAGCGAAACGTTGGGGCTGAGATTTGCCGAGCCATGAACCAGGTCCAAGTGCAAAGGTTCTACAGCCCGTCTACTTCAAGTTTCTGGAGCACTATGGCTTCTTGGCTTCCCGAGGTCCTTCTAGCTGCTTACATCATCTTACATCATGTCACATCACTTAAGTGCTACGCCCAATTGATGAATCATTGAGGGTTTAGACCCAATCAGCGAGATGTCACTTAAAATTAATGATTAGTCATCCATGATCATCCATGATCATCCTAGATCATAATCTTGTTCTGTCAAGGCCGGGTCTTGTTGCCCTCTGAGCGCGCTGAGGCACTTGATGGGTGAATGGAAGGGCATAGGTTGTCATGTAGAGCTATATTCTTGGAGAACACCATAGATGCCATAGGTTGTCCATCGCAGTCTAATATGCATCAACTGTTCCTAAATATACTGGTACCATCTACTAGGAAGGTGTAGAAGGGCCCATTGAGTCATCTGGTATCCCAGCTCAGCACAAGGTCACGGTTGGTCCATCCGGGACAGGTGAAAGTTCCAGCTTGCAAACTCAGTGAATGGAGCCCAGTGATTGGGGTTGACAGCTGCTCCAACTAATCCATTGACCGTGTCCGCACAGCCCCAAGAATTGGGGTCCGTAGTCGGAGTCACAGTGCACGGAAACTCCTGAGAGTAAAGGAGCAGTGTCCTCAAGTACATGTTGAAATTGAATTCCTGGTATATCTGGTTTGAACTGCAAAGACCAGAAGCTGTTGGATGTTTGCAACATTGAACATGGATGAATCATGTTGGACACAGCTCAAACGGTGCTTTTCAAATGGTTGCCACCGCAACTATGCGCCGCTTCCAATCCCATTTTTGTTGCCTCTTGGAGGCAACCTCCCAGAGGTCAGTTCTGGGCCCAAGGGGGTTCATTTGACTTCGTCAATGGGCCCATGGAGGTAAGTCCCCGGCTGCTACAAAACCCGATGTACCTGGAAACCTCGAAACAAATCAGGTCCAGGAATTTTCAGGAACTGATTTGCAGAGGAATGACCAAAGCCAGGATTCTTAAAAGTCCTCTAGAGAGTTACTCCATGATACTCCAAATGGGATCCTGTTTTGGACAGCCAGGGGATACTGTCAGGCCATTGTGCCCTGCCCATATTCGAAGCGAGAAATGCCCGGAGGGCTCCTACTGCGCTGCGTGGGAGACTGCAGCGGCTTTCAAATCGATCGAAAAGAAGACCCTTGATGAGGTGAAAAATGTGAAAAAATGATAAAGGATGGTAAGAAATGGCAAGAATGGATATGACATGATATGAATGGAAAAAGCGAAAACGCATCCAGGATCTTAGCAGCTGCAGGTCCGCGCGCCATAGTGCAGCCTTGACATTTCTGGCTGGGCAATGGGGCCGTTTCACTCTGCGAGTCGGGATCGAGCTCTCGTGGATACTCCATGGTGAAACCTGGAGGCGTGACCCAAAGCGGAGGTTCACATCCACTCGGGTCTCGGCTGAGCCGGCGACCCATGGCTGACTCATTCGTAGTAGAGTGGCACGTTGAGAACCTTTGAGGACGTTGCTTCCAGCCCAACAGGATGCTATTTTCAAGGAGCAAAGAACGAAAGTTTCCAGTCGTAGCTTCTGATATGCAATTCCTGGTGTTTGGGTTGTTGCAACTTGTTGTGCACCATGCTGCTTGAATTTCCGACCAAAAGCTGTTTGCTTGAACGTTCAAACAGACGCGACTGCCTCTATCAACGATGTTCCACATGTTTTGCGCTTGTGCAGCAAACCAACCAATCAGCCTCACAGGTTTGATCGAAGCGGATGTCAACAATAGCAACGCCTGAGCACCAACAGCAGTTTGACCGGATGCATGTCCAGTAGAGATCTGTGCCAATGAAGAGCGAGATTGGAGCCCTGGGTGGATCCGATGATGCAGCGATAGATGAAGCAGTGCTGAGCTTAAAGCCCCAGGATCCAAATTGATGGACAATAGAAGCAGATGGCGGAAGCGGAATCAGAATCAGTCCATTGTCAAATTCCTTCAAGCGAATTCAAGTCGGCACAAATGACCAGATGGTTTCAAGCTGACAGGCTCGTCTATTAGATGAGGAGGAGAAAGACCTGTGGAGGCTCCTTCACTTGCATGCTACAGCTACAGTATGTCCTGTGTGGGGAGGTTTCGTTGCTGGCTGTTTGATTTTGTTTAAAGTTTGATGCAGATTGTTTAGTTAGTTAAGTTTTGCTAAAATTGGTTTAATTACATTGCTTTACATCATTGTTTACATCATTTTATGATTAACAGATAATGTCATTAGCCGCTATGTTTAAGATCATTGGTTTTATGTCCAGAAAAACAACGACATTCCCAGATGGGCGTTCCGCGGTCAGGCAGCTGAGGCGCAAGCGGGATTTCGAGGTGCGCTTGGTGGAGAAACGTTCGCAAACAGAGGTGAGCGCCTCAAAAACTTTCTGCCGGGAGGTTCACCAAGTGAAGGCAATTCATGCAATTGTCATAGCGGAAAAATAGGAAAACAACATGGAAAAAAAATAGGGGAACAAGTATGGTTTAATGATGTTTGATGATGTTTATTCATCATGTTTAATCTGCAAGAAACCCATGGCTGGGCCGCGCTGGGTTTTCGTGCCAAGTTGCTGAGGAATTGGAGAAAAAACGGATGGGCCCACGGATTGCTCAAGCAGAGGTGGGGAACTTCGGAGGGACGACCGTTGAGAACTGGTGAGACCTTTCAGGTCTTGGCATCCCTGGAAGTCTTGACACAGGAGGTGTGGAGAGGGTGTTTGAGGGTGGTGTTTGCCCAAGAGCACCACAAAATACGATGATTAACTTGGGACTGTAATGGACTGTAAAGAAAGTTAAAAGCTTCAGAAAGTGTCAAAACCATTCAAAGAATTGATACTACGTGCCTCAGGTTTGCTGAGGAATGTTGTAATATCTCTTCAAACTCACCAGTTCTGGCCGCAGATGGAGTTTGTGAAATCCCAACAACGTGAACTCGAGCACGACTTGGCAGTTCTCAAGGCTTGGGGGGTCCTCTGTTGGTGCAGATTGAATCAATCTATTTGCTGTTTCAGTCTGTATTTTGACATGTCCTGCGAGGAGTCAAATCGACTTCTACAACCTGCCTTTCAGGTGGCGCCGCAAGTTGGAGCCCAGCCGAATCAGCCAAGGACAAAGGACTGATGGCTGGGGACCTGCTGACTCTGGTAGCCATGTTCAGCAGACTCAGTAGACCTGGGATTCGCTCAGAATCACCGAATCACCAATCTTCATTGGAACTAGTTGATCATTTTCTTGAAGAGTTGACGATCTTCGGGAAATTGCTTGCTTCAAGTGGAATGTTAAACTAGAAATGACCAACAGTTGATGTTTCCGTTGGAACTGGGACCCCATTTTGGGAGGGCCGCCAGGCCCACATGCCACCGACTCGCGTTCTTCAGGATGCCTTGGCAGAAGAACGCGCCCACATGGAGTCGCTACAAGCGCAGCAAGAGCAGATCGAGCAGTTGCGAAAGTGCCATCCCTGGGTCAATGTGGGTACTGTCGTCGTTTTCTGGTTCATTTGTCTTCTGAATACTGCATTTTTAATTGGTCTCAAATAGATCAAATAGGCTCAACGCAGCGCATGTTTGGTTCTGTCATTCTGCTCTTGCTTGCTGAAGGCACATTGAAAGCCTTCACATGGAAAAACAGAGTCTGCAGCAGCAGCAAGAGGCGTGGCTGAACAAAATGTTCGATTCCTGGGCTCCAATTCCGATGAAAAGGGGCAAACAATCACTCGTTGTGTGATCCCAACATAATCTCAACTAATTTTCAATAATTTCCATTCCACATATTTCACATATTCCACTTGAATATCGCAACGCACATCGTTGGTGGGTTGGAATGGTTGGAACATGTTGGAATCTGATGGAAGCTGCGGGTCGCACCCCGGCGGCCAGGCGCTCTTTCAGAAACAGCGCAGCGCTGAGCAGGATCAGAATCGCCTCTTGGGATCCATACAGGACACGGTAACCCGTCGGGTCAAGGGCTGAAGTGGCTATAGTGGCTGTTCTTCGGCAAAAAAAACACCGTTTTGTTGGGAGGGATGGTATATGGCTGATATGGCTGGTGATATGGCTGGTGATATGGCTGGTGGCTAGTGGCTGTGATGATGGAAGGATGATCGAAATCTCTTGAACGAAGTCCGCGCAGAGCGAATCAAGTCTGGACCTCGTCCCTCTTGGAGAAATTCTGCTCCTGTTGAATCCTATTGAATCCTAAGCACCAGATGTTCCAAGGCTCCTTGAAGAGCGAGCAAGTTTGGAGAAGCAGATGGCTGTGATTGTCACGGTCAAGCGCCAAGAGAAATGACGATCGGGTTGAGAAAGGTGGAGTAGGAATTGATGCATGAATATGCATGAATATGGTATAATCGGTATACGTATACTATGGTCTCTTGACAGCATTGGTCCAGGTAAGTTCTGTGAGTCGTCGCTGTGTGACTCTTTTTGCTTGGAGGCTTGCTCTTCATAGCCTCCAACCCTTGGCTAGACCCCTCTGTGACATTTGTCCATTTGACAACTCCTGATGCGTTATCTCCTTAATTGCTCTATTGTCCGCATGCAAAAGACTTCCACCAGCAGAGAGGTTTGGCAGAAAAACATAGAAAAACCAAAAAGTGGCGCAAGGCAAGTAACACTCCAGCAGTAGCATCATCTCCCATCACTGGTGGCGGTAGCAGCCTGCGTTGGCAAGACTGTCTTGTCCAAGGAAGGATGCAAAATGAACAGTGCACCAAAACTTGACAAGGAATGAAGAGGATAGGTGTATTTTTAAAGGCAAAGCCCCGTGCGATTGCAAGTGACTGTTTTGATGAATACGCGTTTTCCTAGAAACCTCACATAGCAAGAGCTTCAAATGCACCGCGAAGGATGCACATCAGTTTCTTTCGAAGTGAGGCTCATGAGGGTGCCGTGGAAGACCGAAGCAGATGGTCTCCACACCGCAGGCACAAAATGCACGAAGCTTTTCCCAAAGGATCACAAGATTGGTACAGATACACTGCAGTTTGAGAAATCTGACATAGGCCATAGTACCATTTGAAATCTAGATTTTGTGTCTTGGAAGAGTTTCCAAATCGCTCTGATCCAGTTCATTTCCAGACATAAAGTTGCCACCTGTCAGGGCAGTCCCTGCATCAGAGAAGGCGGATGAACTTTCATGCGCACTTGCATTTCTTTGTTTTCAGCCGCCGTTCAATGAAGATTTGAAGGACAATGGTGTAGTTCTGTACATGTGCGTTGCTTTTCACCATCCATTCATTAGAAAATATGCATCCTTATTATGGCTTATACAACATATAATCATATATAATAATCACCAGTAAATCAGGTAGATTTTTCAATACAAATTTAACAACCAATTGATGATTACAAACCAGTATTATTTGATATTTATATATACCAATTGATGAGTATAATACTATTACAAGTAACCAATTGATGAGTATAATACTATTACAAGTATAGCCATCATTGTTGTATATGAACCATTCTTGGGTATATAACTAGTATGACCGTAACCATGAATGACCAATCAAAGCTACGATTTTTTAACAGCTCAGGTGGCTCAAAGTCTGTACAAGCTGCCTGGATCCTCCGGTGGAGTTCGAGGCGACGCTGGTGTCGAACACGTTTCTGCCCATCGGAGGATCATACTGTGATGGCAACCCCCAGCATATATATATATATAGATATAGATATATATATATATGTATGTATATATATATGTATGTGTGTGTGTATGTATGTGTATATATATACTAGTATTTACATATATATATATATATAATACATACATGGTTTTTATGCTTATGTCTTTTTGAGATGCTGATTCCAACTGATATATTCTTTTTGTGGATATCGCGATGCTGGTACATGTGCCCATGTGTGCATCCGGCTGGTGTTGTGGCCAGCCTGTTTTCCGGTCAGGACATGTGCCGCAAGATGCGCCTTTGTGCGGATCTGAGGATAAGCAACCTACCGTAACCTACCGATCAATACCTTGTACCACCTCTGAAAAACAGCAACTTACCTCATTTGGGAAGTTATTTCCTCTGGATGAACATCCTGCAGCGGTTTTGTTGTCCAATGTCAGGCCGCAATCCGCGTGGTTCGCTTCTGTGCCACTTCAACCACAGGTCAATTGAATGGTACATGTACCAACCGTTCATCTAAGCCGCGAATCAATGTTCGCAAGTTATATCATGTTATATCAAGTGATGCATGATTTTGCTACATAAATCGAGTTCATGATTTTCAGTGCCAGGATTGTTTACTAGAGGGTGATGATGTGAGGATCTTTTTGTTCATCTCCACATCAAAACACAAGGACCAACGCTCCCACTGGACGTCTTTCGAGAAGGATGCTGGCAACTCAGTCTTGCTGAATGAAGATGTCATCGCTAGCAAGATGATGCTGCATTTCATGTCCAGGCAATGTCGTCTCCATCATTTGGGGGTCAAAAGACCCTACAAACAACTTGACAATGAACCAAACTCCTTTGCAAAAGAAAACAAGACTCAATCGTTTTAAGAATACTGTACATAAGAACAATTCCGAATCTAGATAAGAATATATCGGGAATATAGCAGTAGTTTGAAAAAAGGTTATCGGCTATTGCAACTTGCCCCTACAAAAAATAGAAAAGTGATAAAAGCACATTTTTACCCATGATGATTCTCGGGTCACTCTCATTTCTAACAGGCACAAAATCCACGGACAATGAATGTCATGCTTCGCTCAGTACCTTCCTGGAAATTGAAATTGCAGTCGCGGAAGTACAACGCAAACTCTCGCGGAAGCTAGTATTTTGATTACTTTGAAAATTCCGCAAAAATATCTGTATATATTTGAATAGGTCCTGAAAACGAAATATCCTGGATATATATATATATGTAAATTCTGATTATGAAAGAAATTGTCATAAAAATTAAATAATTTAAACATTCATTTTTTTTTACGGAATAAAATCCAAATAATATATATATACATATATATATATATAAATTGATCCGATGTATATTTAATTCTTATTATAAATATATTATGTATATATATATGGTACAGGCCTGCAACCCCCCCCTCCCCCCGCGATGGGGATGGTTCCTAGGATTGGGTATACTACCTCCCTGGAATCCAACTATCATGCAAGGTACCTCTGCTTCCCCGCCCCCCCCCCTGTGGGGTGGGTTGGGTGTAGTATGTATGTACCTGCGTAGGTTGGTAGGTATAGGCATGTATGTATGTATGTATGTAATGTAATGTAATGTAATGTAATGGTATGGTATGGTATGGTATGGTATGGTATGGTATGTATGTATGTATGCGATGGGGATGGTTCCTAGGATTGGGTGTACTAACTCCCTGGAATCCAACTATCATGCAAGGTACATACATGCTTCCCCTCCCCGAAAATGACTAAAATCCAGAGTTCAAGCTCTAAACTATAGAGTTTAGTGTTTGTATATTTCTTTGTACAGTTCACTTCTCTCTAGAGTTCAGTGCCTTGGACTTACAATGGCTACTCTCGGGAGTTTAGGTTTGGACAAAGGTTTGCACTT
>Ga0126342_10009303_pt1 | contig 17610 bp, 14 predicted proteins | sample Cyp1metagenome_FD_92528 | JGI IMG/M metagenome (GOLD analysis project Ga0126342, IMG submission 92528) | Coral microbial communities from Lord Howe Island, Old Settlement Bay, Australia - Cyphastrea 1 metagenome | ecosystem: Host-associated > Invertebrates > Cnidaria > Coral ... | reverse complement strand
ATTGTATCATATTGTATCATATTGTATCAGATTGTATCATACTGTATCATACTGTATCATACTGTATCATACTGTATCATATTGTATCATATTGTATCATATTGTATGCACATTTTGCAACTTTTCCCACCCACGGTCGGTGCTGGAACTGTGTGGCAATATTATATTTGTATGTACACAAAGGTATACATATAATATAGCTCAACATATAATACTTATAGTCGTGTATGTATATACAATTATATGCATCCACATCCATGAGTCCGAGTAATTATACCAATAGTGCAGGATTTGCTTTTGGTGCAGCTGTTCAGTTCTTATGCTACGTGTGCCAAACGTGCGTACCTGAAGCATCCTCAAGCTCCAACCCGACCATTGCATCGCTTTTCTGCAAGGAAAATAGGGAGGGTAGGAGCTTAATGAACATTCAATGAACATAATCGGGCGAACCGGCAATTGGTCTCGGCCCTGGGGCACGCTGTGGTGCAGCTGCCAGCAAATGCACTTGTGATTCACATGCAGCAAATCTTGTTTCACACTGAAACAGCAGGTTCTGTCAAGCAAGCATTCCAATAAAAAGTTGCGCCTCTAAAACTTCCAAACCGTCTCACAGTGGCAAGATCACATGAGAGCCCACCCGGGAAGTTGCAAGATAATCATTTATGTTCACATAGCTTATTTATCTTGTTTGGAGGGTTCGCACAGACACAAGCCGTGTGATTTTGTAGTGGACCTGAGTAGCATACATTCTCAAGCTGTTTTTTTCTCCTGGGTCCCTCTGGATTAATATACCTGCAGCTGATGTCGAGGACTTTTTTGATCAATCACTGGACGAAATCAAGCTCTTGAAGTACATCAATGTAAATGGCAACGTTGATCACAACCATGTTTTGCGCCAAAGGCCCAGCAGAGCATTGAACCAATGATTCAGCAAGCAAGACAGTAAATTTGTGTTGCCGCATGTCTTCAAATGATTAAGGCCTCTATGACCACTTCTATCACAAGGACCGCTTTGACCGGAAAGTCAAAACCTGTTTGAAAACAGGCAGGAACTTGTTTTAGGCACGGCGCAATTATGGGGTAAAACCTTATACATCTATTCATTGAAAGATAAAGCGCATGTGTATATATATAATATAATATATATATATATATATTTTATAGAGATTGATCACCAGCGATCGTGTTTTTCTACTTGCCCTGACTCTGAGGAGCATTTGATTATTGTGACCGAACTGCTCCGCGACAATTTGTATGAATTTAGCAAATACAACAGAGAATGTGGCACCTTGGATGCAGACAGAGAGATTTTGCCCGACAAAACTGCTGTGAGAAGAGGGAACGTGTTCGACAATGAAAGGACAGTCTAGGTCTCCACACCCGCCAGCTCTGGCACAGGAACTTTGATAAAACGTATGTGCAAGATCTGCTTTGACCAGATGTTAGCTTGAGGCGACGAACCTTATTTTACTATGGGTCGCCTACAAAAGATCTCAAAGCAGGCAAAGAGTGACACAGATGCCTTGACAGACACAGCTCAAGATAAATTCGAGCACATCCTTGCCCATTGCTCTTCCATTTTGAAGTCATCTTGATCCCATTGATTCACGCAGCCCAGGCCCAAGTTTTGTAGGCAACCATATAGCATGTGATCGTCATGCCTCACATGTGACAGCATGAGTTGCCCTGCAAACAAGATAGCGGATTACCCGAAGCTGAATGAGTTATGGACTATCGGTCGTTGGTTTTCCGTACAGATTAGCTGAGGTCAACTCAGAGTTGCTTTTGCCCACCAAGTTCACATCATGTTTATATATTTTTATACTATATAAATATGGCTATATATATAATTTAATAATATATATATTTATATACATGATATGAATTGATATGATAGATACAGTATATATGGAATGATATTGATAGGCTCGTATCATCTCGTATCGGTATTTGGTAGATGTTGGCCGATGCTTTGGTCTTGGAACCATGCTGAGTGCCACGGGGGCCATGGGGGCTATGGGCCCAGTGCTTCAACCCGGCGACAAAGAAGATGCTCTGGGCCGCATTTTGGACGCCAGGCATCCGTCGGGTGCTCTGCTTGGTGCTGATTCCTCACAGCGACCATCTCCAGTGGAATCGCTGCTGAGGTACACAAGCCTTGTGAAGCAAATTCACCCAGAGAAATGTATGGATGGCCGCGCGCAGCAAGCCTTCAATCGAGCCTCACGTGGATATGATGCCCTTTGTGCCATGGACTCGGGCTTTGACCTCACTTGGGATTCAAAGTCAGGGACTGCCTCGGCGGGTCGAACTCACTGGTGGGAGTCCAAAAGCTTGGCCGACATCCAGACGTTCTTAGAGTTTCGCTCTGCTGCTCTGAACGCTTTGTACACAGAGATTGCGCCAAACTTGGGTGCTCCTGGGATGGCTAGCCTTGACCACCTCAACACTTTGATTGAACATGCACAGCGAACTTGTGAACACTTGGACAGAAAGGAGGGCATCCCACGCAGCCGTTTCTGGCATGTAAAGTCACGCCCAAAGCGCAGCGCACAAGAATCTGCAATGCATTTTGTTGATTTGCTTTGCCACCTCCGTGGGATGCATTGCTTTTGCCTGCTTCAAGGCAAACAGTTTGTTCATGTGGCAGACCTACACGCAGCTTCGCCCCTAGCAAAACTCAGCACATTGATCCAGCAGAGTTTGCAACACGCAAAGAGCAATGAAGAACTGCAGCAAAAATTGGCCGCGGGAAACCAGGAGGACGACGAGGAGGACGACGACGTTGATCCCTTGGACAAATTCATGGCATCGCTCGAGGAAGAAGTGCAGCACGAGGCCATGGAGCCAGAGAAAAGGCGCAAGTGCGATGCCACTGATGCCCAAAACATGACAGAAGGAAATGGAAAGTCAGGAAGCAAAGGACATTCTGAAGAGGAGCTCTTACATGGCACAGGAAAGGAAGCTGAGCACTCAGCTGTCAGTGCACACAAAGGTCTTGGCAAAACTGTCCATCTGACAGCAGAAGCAGCTGATGCAGAGAAGCGTGCTGCAGCTTCAGCTTTGCTTGCAGAGGAAGGAAAGGCCTGTGCACAGCGTGATCTGCAGAACCACCTGTTAGGAGATCTGGCATCAGACGATGAATCAGAAAAATCAGATGCTGAATGATGCTGATAAACAATGAACAGCCATTTTGCGTTTGGGATTCCACGCAGAAGGAAAAGTCACAGAAAAAAGTGGTGCCAGCTGCTTGTCTGAATGGTTTTGGTTGATTTTGTTCATTCCGCTGCGACTAGCTCTTCAATCTTTTCGTTATGTTGTTTTTTTTACGCACCTTTGTCTTGCTTGTTTTTGTTCGCGGTGTTTGAGTTTATCCTCGTACATTCTGATGCATCACCAGTACCAGTAGCAGATATGTCAGGGAATGCTACTGTAGATTATTTAGTCTTATTCGGCATATTTCGATGCATTTCAAAAAGGGGCGAGTGTGGTCTCGCCTAGGCATTCAAGTTCAAGAGACCGTGCCGCGCGTCATAGATACATGCACGTTTTGGTCATTTGAGCGCGCATTTGGAATGCCTAAAGAGCTTTTTGTGACATTTTCACAGGCCGCCAATTTCCTACTGCGTTGCGCCTTTTCCTTGAGCCTTGAGCTACATGTTCTTGAATGCTTTTCTTTAGCCAAAGGTAGACACGCCGCGCAATGTACGGTCCGGTCACTGTACACGACGTGACGTGACAATTGTATTCCTTCTTGGTGCTCGATTTGACGTTTTGGATTGTGCTGTGATGCAATGTGCGTCTTTTCAGAAAAAACAAAGCTCGATGGCAACCGTGGCAGATTTTGACCGCTCTGGAGTACGTTCATTCTTTGCGACTCATACATTGTGACCTAAAGCCAGCCAGAGCCCCAGTTTTTGGATGTGGATTGATGTGGATTGATGTGGATCGATGTGGATTGATGTGGATTGATGTGGATTGATGTTTTTTTCTTCTCCTGAAGAAATTGAAGAACCTCCAAAATTCTGCACAGCACCTTTGAGGAGAACATTTTGATCAAGTCGTACAGCAGGTGTGAGGTCAAGGCCTACCAAACTGACACCTGACGTCCTGACGTGTCGAGTTTTGCTAGTCATGCGGTCATGCGTGTTCTTGAGAACAGCAGATTCATGATTACAGTAGCATATTACAGCATCACAGCGTACTATTGAGCTGGTTGCTACATGCTAGTACGACAATGAAGGGTTGTTTGATCATGTTCTATCTGTCTCTTTGATTCTCATTGAACGCACTTTGACAATACGTATTGAACACAGGTCATAGACTTTGGCTCTTCTTGCTTCGTGGACGACCACCTCTCTTCGTACGTGCAATCAAGGTCATACCGTGCACCGGAGGTGCGCCCTGTGGATCTTGATAGGACACTTTCTCAGACCAAGAATCCAGCAGTGTATTTAGATGTATTTAGCATAGATTTAGCATAGATGGATTATATATATAATATACGTACATATATGTATCAAGGGCAAAGTCAAATCAGACATTTCAAAGTCCTGCAATCTTATGAACCACATGCAAGAAACACCAGTGGTTTAAGCTTCAGGTGATGCTGGGTCTTCCGTACGACCAGAAGATTGACCTTTGGTCCTTGGGCTGTATCATTGCAGAACTTTGGACAGGCCATTGTTGTTAGTATTTGGGAAGACCCAAGCCTTGGTAAGCCTCATGACATCACCTCATCATCCTCATGTCGTGATGCAGGCTATGTCCTCTTTCAAAATGATTCAGCTGCAACCTGAGCGACAAACGCTTTCCTTCGATGGGCATTTCAGCTTATTTGCAAATTACGTTGTGCTATATTGTGGGCCATTCATGGCCAGTCTATTGTAAGAGTTTGTAAGAGTTTGTAAAATCTTGTAAGGTGCAAAGCTTGCTGGCTCGAATTCTGGGCATTGTTGGTGACTTTCCGTTTCAGCCTCGGACCAGCCAAGCTGTCGAGCTGCGGCCGATGGAGCAAACTTTGCATTTTCCTTGTGTAGTTGCTGTATGTCACTGTACCTACTCTTTGCTCTGACTTATATCTCGTTTTTGTCATGGTTTGTCCAGGTATCATTTGATGACAAGCGGAAAATATGTCCCGCAGTATTTCACTCAGGACTGTCTTGGTCTGCCAAGTACTCCTGATATTTTATGTTTGCAAATACTTTCATCAATCTAAACTTGCAAAGCTTGGAGGACGGGCAGTTGTACCAAGAAATTGAGGGGCAGCCTTGCCCAGAACGCGGACGTCGCTTGCATTTGCTGGTGCCCTCCTTTTGAGCTCAGTCCAGCAACAAGGGCGTCACAACGCCTCATACATGTCATCACACATGTCTACTCCATGCGAAAACGTCCAGTTTGGACCCGAACATCTCATGCAGGTGCCAAAGAAGACGTCACTTCGCCAGCGCATGCGCATCATTCTCAATGTTCCTGTTCGACCTGTCCGGCTCAGTTTAATCCCTGCGCTATACTGGAAGCTCATATTATCTCATATTGTATGTTCGAACCCCACCTAAGGAACAGATGATGAGCTTTTCCTTGACTTCCTGTCGCAATTGTTGCAGCCCGAAACTTATGTACCCTTTTATCCTATCGTCCTAGCAGTATCGTGTAATTATTCGTCACATGCGGCCTGTGTTTACACTTCTTTTGCAAACAAGACTTCATTGCATGCCTGGCTTGGCGCCCTATGCTAGGCTGGATCCAGCAAAGAGACCAGGTGCTGCTGAGGTCCGATCCACATGAGCTTTGCTTCAGGAATTGCTTGGCGGTTTCTTTGTTTTTTGACATGTGTTTTTCATATTTTCCACTAGACTTTTGGAGCCGCAGAAGCCAGGCTTCGCAACATCCATTCTTGGCTCCGGGCAGGTTGGAACATCTATATAGGTTTGTACTGGTTTGTATTGATTACAAATCATTACAATGGATTCTGCTTGAGAGTCCTTGAGTGGCTTCTAGCAGGTATCAAGATGGGTTGTGAGGGTCGAAATTAGGACTGAAGATGGGATGCAGTGGCCATTTGTGAACAAGCAAAAGCAACACAGGCGAACCGTAAGATTTGATACCGGGTGCAACTAAGCACAAGATTTGGTTGCTGCAATTCACGGCCAATGCAGTTTATTTGGGCTGGGATTAGAGTCTCACCAATCACTGATTCTGAGGATCACAATTGTCAGATTTGACTCACGTGAACCGGTAAGACAGATATTCATCCAGACAACAAGAGGATGACTATGATCCTCATGCTCGTTTGCGCAGTGCCTATGTGCCGGCTGGATAGAATACAGTGATTGGATTGGATGTTCAAAAGAGAGTGCTTGCTAGTGGATGAGATCAGAATGTCAAGAAACCATGCGTCAACTTGGCAGCAGATGTTCGTTGCAACAGCCGCTGCTTTCAACATGTTTCGACGAAGTTTTGGCAGGAATCGGCATGACTTAAGACTTAGTAACAGATTGCTGGGTGGATGTCTTCAAACTGTTGTTTGGTCGATCATCACCGTTCCTCGCAGAATCCCGGACTTCACAGAGGATGCAGAGATGCTGTCGTGGGCGCTATGCTTACCTTGCTTCCCTTTGTCGCACCGTGCCATCGGAACAATTCAGAACAATTTGGAAGACCTATCCTGAGAACGTTCCGTTTGTCATACTGGTAGCCTGATAAGGCCGGAGTTGGACTTGGCCAGGCCGAATCGTTCCAGGCTCCTTGAATGTAATTGCGGATATTGCGGATAAGGATAGATATGGTTTTCATGTGCAAAAGAAACATCAGAGGAATCCAACAAATTGCAGGTATCACAGCCCAATGGATCCAAATGGGATCTTGCAGCGAATTGCAGGTCATGTGCTCTTTGCGGAATCTGGCTGCAAAGGAAAAAGATGGCCTGAACAAGCTGAGATTCTGGGGCAAGGCCAGGCATTTGGAAGGAAAATGAAGGAAATGATGTCCCAGGGTTCGCTGTACTGAAAGAGCCCCAGGTTCTGGGAACAGAGGCGGACTACTATGTTGCGGAGGCACAGGTAAATTCAATGCGGAAGTTGTATTACCATTACGTTGTGGGGATGTCTCAAAATACGGGTGCCCCATGGTGCCCCTATGCTTCCAATTTTCAATTAAAAAAAGGGATCTTGGGGCACCCATGGGCACCTTCATTTCGAGACATCCCCATAGGCCCATAGGTTAAGCCCGCCTTCAGGGTAGGCTGCACATGTGTAGGCACAGCGAGATGGTGGCGGAGATGAGCCAGACCCTGACGCAGATCAACCTGGCCTGCAACTGAGTTGAGATCAAATCGATGGGCGCTGGGCAAACATAGAGTTATAATGAGTTATATAAGATAGAATCATATAGATACATATTGAATCCTCACGATAGACATACTGTGGTCAGAAATGTGTGGATACACATGCATAATATTATATATATAATATATATATATTAATATATTTATATATATATAGACATGTAGCGGGTAATTGTACAGGCTGTTTCTGATTTCTTGCATACTTTCTGCTGATTACATTTGCTCATTTGAACTCTGAGGTCAGGGTGCAAACCAATTCACGTACTATGTGACCAACGATTTGGCGGGAGAGTGGCGCAAACTTCCAGACATAAAGCCAAATCAGGCTGGTGCTCGTGCGTTGCTGTTCACAACTAGTTAAGTTTGTGATGATCCATGATGGCAGATGAGCCCTCCATTGCTAGATATTGAAAGATTATGGCATCGAGGGGCACCCGTGAAATGCACACCGTGGGCAGATCGTTGCAGCGCGGGCGATCAAGAGGCTGCTGACAGGAAATGCAGGATCCAAGGACAGCTTGCTTCAAGTCAATTTCGACGCATTTGACAAAATGTAAATGCATGGCAGCGGGTCGTGCAATGAATACTCATTGGCAGGTAATTACACATCCTTTCTTTGATGGGAAAGAAGAGGTGCATGGCATGCGATGGACTGTACAAATTGCACAAATTGTTCAGCCATCCACAGCCATCCGTTTTGAATGTTTCGAAGTTGAGGTGTACCTCCGAGCACAGATTGCCCGGATCGCTGCAGACACGGTCCTTTGCCCAAAGGGCTTCTTGAAGAAGGCTTGGACGCAGTACGCATAGAGTGAGAGAATGTCTCCCATTATTTTTCTGTCTCTAGACTCATCTAGACTCATCTGGACTCATCTGGACTTATCTAGTGTTTCTATGTGTTTCTATGTGTTTCTATGTGCTTCTATGTGCTTCTATGTGCTTCAATGTGTTTCTATGTGGTTCTATGTGTTTCTCTGTGTGTGTGTGTGTGTGTGGGCCCGTGTGTTTCTTGTTTTGTCCCATTTGGTTCCTAGTTCCTAGAGCCTGAGAGAGTGCACAGAGGTTTGGCTTTTCGTTCGCCTCCTGATCTATTTTCAGCGCGTTTGTTTTTCCAGCGTTTCCATTTTGGGTCAGTCTCCTGCCAAGTCAAAAGGGTTACAGGGGACTTCCATAGATTTGCATGGATTTGCATGAGCATCGCAGGAGGATGAGGAGTCGCCAGTTGAGCAGAACGAGGAGTTCGTTTGCCCGCCTTCATCCGAACTCCAGAAGAAGGAGGCAAAGCTGAAGCCGTGTGAAGCCAACGGTGTGACTGTTGTAGTTTGTTTTCTGTGATTTGGCTTGATTTTTGAGATTGATTTTCTGGGTGAGTCCTTGGTTTCACTTCTTTGCCGGATGCTTTGCGAATATATTCTTTTTCCCCTTGCACGAGGCATGGACCCACATGCAGCTGGTAACTTAATGATCCGACATTGTTGGTTTCTTACGTTTCAGGACTTTCAACTATCCTTCCTATCCTTCAGCGATTTTCAGCATGAGGCCGCATCTCTTGCTTAGTGGGCGTACTGTCCACCCAGAGATTCCGGAGGGTGACACACCCGAAGAAATTGCATTGGCTGACAAGATGAGGGAGGCCAGAGAATTGGTGTCTGGATGTGTCTAGAATTGGTGGCTACACCTTGCACTGTGAACAACACAACATGGACAATGGATGAGATTCGGCAAACCAGGCCTACAAGTGCACAAATCTGATGGCCAAAAATCATCAAAAATCCGTGTTGGTGAAAGATGAAACATGGTGAAAGATATTGCAGTTCAACTGATGCACAGGAACAAGCGGCGGACCCAGTTCCAGAGGCAAGCTGTTGAGAATTGTTGAGAGACATCATGAGACATCTTCCAGAGTCACAATGCTTCCCCAGAAAGGTGCTACGATGCACTGATCTCCATGCCATGAATTCAAGCTTTGCTGGGGTTGGAATATGTTGGAATCACGTAGCTTGGAGAAATCTCGGTTTCGATTCTGAAATGAAGCAAAACACTGAAAGCCTCAGAAATCAATTGTTTGACTTGCCGCAGATCATTCGTGGCCTACATGAAGATCACTTGCAGTGGAGCATCAAGCAGGCTCAGCTGATTCAAGAGAAATTTCGGAGAAGTCATCCTGCAAGTTCTAGAATCAGTGGAGTGTTTGAGCGTTTGATCGCTTGATCTTTCTAAAGTCATCTGAAATCCTCGCCGTGACAATCTGGTCCAGGCCGGTGATCCAACGATGTACCGGTCTGTACCAGATCCGGCTGCTCCTTTGAGGTGGACGTCTCAGCCACGGCTCGTTCGTTCGTTTTACCTGATCTTCATTGATGCGTCTCTTTGTGACGTCTTTGTGACACAATTGGATTGATTTACGATGATTCACCTTTATTCAAATGATTGAACATGTGCATACATGTGCAGTGATCGGATTACGGGTTGCTTGATGTGCGACTACGCTAGGTCAAGCGCCGTTGTATACGTCCGTTCACTTTCTTGGCCTGGTGCGGCAGCGCACTTAGCCGTGGTTTCACGATCCACCATCCATGAATAAGTGTCTCTGGATTCGAAACGTTAAATATTCTTCACCACTTGTTCAGATGGGTCAGATTCTGTCAGATTCTACACTTTACTTTTCAAGCTGGTTTAGCAGTGACACTATCCAGGGAGCATTTCAGACATTTGCATGCATTTGCGTGATTTTTAGACCAATATATAAGTGTTGTCATGGATCAGTTTCAATACCCTCAAAATGTCTTCCTCGACAAGTGTCAATACACTGTGGTCAGTTGGTCGAGATGGATATTTAGAGTTGCTTCCCGTATCGCGTCTTGAAACATCAAACCAGAGACATCCAGAGACAAAAGGGTGCAAGGGACGGGATAAAAAAAAACGAACGGAGGACATCGGAGGACGGGGTTCACCCTGGGGTTCACCCCACTCTGGCCATCTCTGGCCACTCTGGTTGGTGACTTGGAGCCTGCTGAGGTCTGTGCCATCCGCAATGGGCAGTTTGTGAATATTTATGCACGGACCCTACTGGAGCAGAAATGCGATAAAGGCATTCTCTCTCTCTCTCTCTCTACATATATGCATTTATAACCATTTATATCCAAGAACGCAGATTTATACATATTTATACAATATATTATACAATAGTATAATTTTGTATAGTTGGGAATCGTGGTCTCAGAGCCCCTTTTTGAGGTCGGTGAGGTCGGTTATGGTCTCGGAGCCGTGAGCAGCAACTTCTTTCCCATGGCACCTCCAGATGTCCAAGACGAGCCAGAGGAGGGTCAAAGTTGACATCATTTGGAGAAAGTTGTAGCTGATCTACTGATCTAGCGAAGAGGCACTGGTACTCAATGATTCTAATCTCTGTCTCAGAAATACACTCAGAACCAAACCGGTGGGGAGATGGCATAGCATACCTTCCCGACGTCACTGTGGGCTGCTTGCTTTTCACCACTGCAACTCTGACTTTCACCTTCATTGAAGGACCCCGGAGAGGTTGAGGAGCCGCAGGGTTCTTTGGAAGAACCGCCGGCTCCAGAGGAGTGAGACCCCGAGGGATATGATTTGCGCAGCACTCGATGACTGCATAATGCCATTGAGATATATTGAGCATGTACCAACTACGGTCCCAAGGTAGAGCCACAAACGGAACCAGAGCCACAAACGGAACCAGATATTCTTGGCTGTCTGCAATGAGAAACTGAGAGTCCAATCCACATATTGGCAGGACTGAAGATTATGCATGATCATGCCTTCTTCAAGCAATCCTTATCACATTATTTTGACTGTTCAAGCCTGTTCAAGCGCAGAATTCGCACTGTTTCACAGCACTTTGGCACGTGTTTCACTGGTGATGGCCATGCGCGCTTCGAAAGATGGCGTGCAACCGCAGCTTCTCAAAAAACAAGCCCAGCAGCTGCTTAACATAGCAAATCAATGCAAATCATAACTCATAAGATTATCATGTCTGCATATAGCATATCATAGCACCAGATCTCTGAGTCATTCTCAGTCCGTGGTCCAAAGTGGTATGTGGTCTGTGCATGTTTTTACTCTGCTGATTCGCAGCGAAACTTCAACGGGTGTGACTGCTTTGGTTTGTTAAGAAGGGTGAGCTCTTGGAAGCTCTTGGACGTTTGAGAATGGAAACAATAGGGTAACATAGGGTAACTATGACTGGTTTCCAGAAGGGCAGTTAGCACTTGCAACGGGCAGCAGTGTGGCAGTGTGAATATTTTCTGTATTCGTAATGTCTTGACATGCAACGATAATTGTGCCATGCATGATCGATCCGTGACAGTTTTAAAGTTTTTTGTTGGTCAAACCATTCTCATTGAAACCAGGTGAACTTGCTTTGACATATAATATGTTTAACTAATGCCCTTTAGTGCGTTAATTTATTGCTGGGTCTATATTACTGCAGCATATTTTCTTTGGTCCCAAGAAACCACATGCCAATTTTGTGCTGCAGGTCTTTGGATTCCCATCGACTCAAACGGTTTGACATCGCAACGCAGCCCGGGATCAAGCAGAAATCAAGCAGAAGTCACAGCCAAATTGAATCCATCCCTTACCTCAAGATCCTCAAGTTACTAATTTAATATAATTTTACTGAAAACCTGTAGTTGTTACTAGTTTCTGTTTGTCTGTACTCTGGCACAATCTTTCATTTGGGTGAGTAGTATCATGCAAGTGATGCCTCACTTGTCACCACCTGGACCTTACTCTCAGGTAATCCAAACCATTTCATAACCAAGTTGCCTGTGGACCAGTGGAGAAACCGACGTTCTGAACCAAATCCTAATGTAGGAACTGCGGGCTGACTGTGCAGCCGTAGTCAAGTCTGTATTTATGCGCCTCTCTCCTGTGTTGACCTCAGGATGCATCAAAGTGGAGTTTCTGATATTTTTCAGTACTATGTGAGGCTGTCTAGCTAGCAGCGGTATAGCTCATCAAGAATAAACAGTCAATTCCAGAATTGATAGGACATGCCAATAAATTCGCTCGAGTCCTCCGGCCTACAAAGCGTCACAGACTCATGACCCAGGTTGAGGCAGCATATGGATGGCCCTGCACAAAGTTGCGGCACCCATTGCACCCGACTGTCTTTAAGCAGGCAGAGCAACAGAAAGCAGAAAACGACCACCAGATGCCGCAGAGTGTGAAGTGATCTTCTCGCTGTCTGTGATGAAAGGGTGATGTTGGAATCCATCTACATGCGGAGCCTGCGAATTTGGTCAGTCGAGAAGAACCTCTGAGAGACCATGTCAACGGGACTCCATCGGATCACTGTTTGTTCTTTGACGTTTCAGTTTCATCTTTCTTGGAAGGTTGCTTGAGGGATGCGACCTGCCAGGTTCAGTATGACCCAGTCAAAGAAATGGTGCTGGAGGCCAAAACGCTTTGAACCTAGTTATATCATGTTATATCCGTGCAACCCGCTTCCCGCTTCAAGATCAAGTGCAGTGCATTTCTCCGCTAGTCATACCTCTCCCTTCCCAACCCAGGTACACAGTCCCGAATTTGGATGATGAACCACCGCCTCCGAGCGGGGAAGCATTTTTCTCAAGCTTGGCATATTCACTGCACGATCATCTCAGCAGGAGTCACTGACAGCAGGATGGCCTTTTCCGACAAATGTTTTGACAGCGCCGTGCCCAGGTTCTTCAGAAGATCGAGGCCATGGCAAGTGAGGCACAAGCGTGCTTGTTGGATTGAAATCATGCCATGTCATTTCTTCATGAGTGTTGCTTGTGGGAGGCAATGAGCGAGAACGGTGCCTGTCGGCAAAAAATGTCGCAGGCACACAATTCAATGCCGCACACAGATCAGCCCTGACTTCTGCCCATGTACCACCCATGCCCTTCGTGCTTGACTTTGTACATTGTGTACACTGTAGTGTATTTTGTTTGAACAATTACTTATTATTATGTGTTTAAAGTTTAAAGCTTCATTGCTTATTCAGCAGATTCCACCTTAGTACATGTGACTCTTCCTTTTGCGAGGTCAATCTGGCCCTTCGAGACGCTCCAAAACTTCCTCAGGACATTGAGATAGCTGATCAGATAGCCACATTTCGCCAACGTACAATCCATTCCAACGTTCCAACAAGATCCAACAAGCATGGATTAACACTGTGAACATTGCCTATGGGTTGCGTGGAAGTGACTGTGAGCACCATGCTTCGTCTTGATGTCCATTACGACCACTGAATATGATGGAACACAGGACCTCTTCGGTCCTGTAGAATCAGGTGCAAGTTGCATTACATTGAGTTGAAACGCATGTGTCTCCGGCGTTGCTTAGTAAAAGCATGACTCTATATATATGATCGTTGGGAAAGCATGGTTGCATATGGTAGAGTAATGATATTCCTCAGTGTTTGACAAAATCTTGTGTAAGATCTGAAAGGCTTTTCACAAAATATGCTGGCGATTCTCCGGTTCAGTCCGTCTCCCAGTGACCACAGAGCAGACAGGCAGACAGCCCGACTGGATTTGAATTCATTTCTTCAAATCACTCAACATTTCAAAGATTCATGAGATGTTAGCCAAGAATCTATCCATTTTTAAGCAGATGGGATAGTGACGAAGGCTGCAAAGCCCTACATGTTTCGCCAGCTTTGTGAGCAACACATCTCCAGAAAACTCTACAGCCTCAATTGCAAAATAATCAGATGCAGACATTGTATAGCTCAGGTGAACCAACGGTCGTCAGGTCGATCTCGGTCCAGGCACCAGATTGAAATTGTATGATATCGTATGCAAATTTGATAGAACCATCGTCTCACGTAATTCTTAGTTCATGAGAGAACTCAGTGGTGTTACGAAGCTGAGGCAAAGCATCCTTCCCGACTGAGCAACTTCTTGTAGGTGTAGCTGTGGATGTCACGCTGCGCGGGAAAAAACGCGGGATAGCGCACAAATAAACAACTTCTTGGGGGGCTGATCCGGTTTTCTACATGTTCAACCAGTGTAGTGTTTGTGAAGATGAAAGGTTGAACCTGAAGAACGGTCCTTAAGTGAGAGTGGTTATAATAAGTCCTCGCAGACGCCTTGTTCACAGGGAATCAAGAAAGATTTTCATAGATTTTCGACAATAGTAGCAATGCTACTAGAAGTTTCTGTATTCGTTTGTGCAGCATGATTTTAAAGGAAACCTTGAGTGGAAAAGCCTTGTTTGACCAGCGGTGGTATGCAGTGACTTGTGTCTCTTGACCCCCAAAATCTACTGTAACGCTGGGCTAACACTCAGTGAAAAAGACGCGAGCCATATTGAGCTACACTGACCAATATCTATATTATCTATGGCGCATTAGTGGTGAAACAATATCAAACGATGTCAGACATCTCAAAGCATCTCAGCCTTTGAATGCCATGGCGTGGCACACGGAACCTGTGAGACTTCACTTGAGATGTACTCTACAGAGCGACCGTGGAAGCGGCCACGTCCTGCTGAAATCTCAAAGACTGCACGGATACTGTGGTGGACTATGGTGGACTCAATATGACTCGATCCTACCGTGGCAGTGCTGCACGAATTTGTAAAAATGCAGGGAGCTTTTAAATGGCCCGGAGATATGGACACAGAAAGAGAGAGAGGTTAATTCTCACTGACCAAGGCCATCAAGACGCCTGACCTCCCAATTCTTTCTTACCGAGAGGACTGCCAGAAATACGGCTATGAAGTGCTGCAGACTCAAGAGCGCAGAATTTGAATGAAGTTGACAGGACATTGTGAAAGCAGTGCGGCAACACCGAGTAGTTGTCCTCGTTGGTGAAACTGGCAGTGGGAAGACAACTCAGGCGCCAAACCACACCGAAGGAAATGCATTCAGTTGGGCTTGGACTGCTTGGCTGATGTCAAACTGTTAATCTCCTGATCGTTGAAAATCGCAAAGTGTGAGTTCTGTGCTGAACGACTACACCATATTATGATAATTTATGACATGTAATATGTACACTTGCACATTGAAGCGGCACAGAATATGATCCATGCACGTCCAACAAGTATCATTCATGGAACATTATGGAAGGTAGGTTGCCGAGATGTTGTCGAGCCGGCTGAGGTGCCTCGATTTCTTTATGAAGAGAATGTCTCGAATCGACCAGGAAGCATCTCAATTACACAGCCTCGCCGCATTGCAGCAATCTCTGTGTTGGCCCCAGCGGCAAAATGATGCAGAGATGCTAAAACGAGAGATGGAAACATCACCAAGGTCGAGAGATGAGAGAGATATGTACTGATATGTGTCTATTTGCAGAAGAACAGCACAACAATGCACAGATGCAGCGCTGACTAGCGAAGCTTGCGTCCTCTTGTCAGGTTGCTAATAGAGTGGCTTCAGAACTTGGCTGTGAAGTAGGAGGCCCAACTGTAAGTGTTTTGCGACCATCCTATCAAGCACGTTTGCAAGGTCAAACAGGCTGAGTACTGTCAAGTATGCGTTCTGTCATTTTGTGCTTGCCGAATTCATAGCTGAAGTGATGCGAGCAGGCTTGGTAGGTTTTCACGTGCGATTTTCCAACTGCACATCGTCAGAGACCAGAATCAAGTGACCTGAGGTAAGATTGATTTTAAGCTGATGCCTTTCCACATCTTTCCACCTTTCCATTTTTCTTCGTGTGCGAGCGTGTCACTGTATTTGATCATGAACCGTGCAGACCACTGTAGTGCATAATCTCCCAGCTGAACAATAGATGTAGAATCCAAAAGAGCTGAAGGTACATGACTGATGGCATGCTTGTCAGAGAGTCGGCAGCTGGAGGTCCGACTGAGCCATTGCTGAATTCTGTCGCAATGTTTGTGCCCAAACTCCCGAGATGATGGGCAAACTTGAGCTGCTTTGTAAACATCATATAACTTTATAATATTTATAATGCATTCAGAGGTCTCCGTTCTGGCATTCGTGGTTCCTCCATTGTCATTTTGGACGAAGCGCACGAGTCTTCTCCTGAATTGCCAGAACCAGACTGGAAGCGAATATATGTTTTCTGATGTTTTGTGGAATTTTGAGGAATTGATGTCTGGATTTGAGGCGCAGCATCCACACAGATGTGCTGCTTGGACTCGTAAAGAAGGCTCTGCAGTGATGCGCTGTTTGGCCCCTCCTGGCGCTTCTGGCAGCTCTGTTTTTGTCAGGCCTTGGATCAAGACGACCCGCCGGGGCTTCGAGCATGCGGCCCAGACTGGACACATCTGGACACAATATATATATATATACATATTATAGTGTGTATATATATATACTATAGTATATATAATATAGTATATATATATATATTAATATATATATATAAATATATATATATATATTATATATTATTTATATTATATATATAGTATATATTATATATATATATATATATATTATATATATATTATATATATTATATATAATATATATATTATATATATTATATATTATATATATTATATATATTATATATTATATATATTATATATATTATATATTATATATTATATATATATGTAGAGATAGATATAAAGAGTTTATTTGCTGAGAGTCTTTGTATGTCTTTGTTACTTCGGCATGTCGGCCTATATCTATAAGCAATACGGTGCAGTTGTTTTTGGATGCAGCAATTTGTCGATGTACCCAGCCCCTCCAGGTTGTTGTGATGTCAGCGACTATCCATGCTGCACCCTTCGTGAATTTCTTTGGCAGCAAGGACTGGCGGCAACATTCTTTAGATCTACGTAACGTGCTTTGAATCTTTTGGCCCTACCAAGAGAATCCAAGAGTCCTGTTTGTTGCTGTAAATCCCCTTTCAATTGCATCCTATTGCACCTAATATAATGAATTTGAGGAGGTCAAACTCATCCAAGTTCCTGGACGACAGCATGCTGTGTTTCTTGGCAGATGTGCTTAACATTGTTCAACCACTTTACTGGTACCAGTAGTACCGCACAAGGCGCTCGCGGAAGTTTCAAAAATAGGAAACCTATTGGAAGGGTTGGTTGTTGTGACTCACGGATGGCAGAGCGAATCCACTGATGGACCGAAAGGTGGTTGGAGTTGTGTTTTCTGGAGTGGTTGCAATCTATCTATCTATCTATCTATCTATCTATCTATCTAATCCCTTCCTCCTAATACTAACCCCCCCCCCCTAATACAAAACACGGCAGGTAGTTTTTAGTATTAGGGGGGTATTTATTATTAGGGAACCAAATCGAAGTCATGTTAATTAGTTATTCAT
>Ga0126342_10009302_pt1 | contig 17610 bp, 7 predicted proteins | sample Cyp1metagenome_FD_92528 | JGI IMG/M metagenome (GOLD analysis project Ga0126342, IMG submission 92528) | Coral microbial communities from Lord Howe Island, Old Settlement Bay, Australia - Cyphastrea 1 metagenome | ecosystem: Host-associated > Invertebrates > Cnidaria > Coral ... | reverse complement strand
TGTCTGTGTGTGTGTGTGTCTGTGTGTGTCGGTGTGTGTGTGTGTGTCGGTGTGTGTGTCGGTGTGTGTGTGTGTGTGTGAGTGAGTGTGTGTGTGTGTGTCGGTGTGTCGGTGTGTCGGTGTGTGTGTGTGTGTGTCGGTGTGTCGGTGTGTGTGTGTGTGTCGGTGTGTGCGTGCTCGTTTATTTCACCATCTCCCTTCGGGCTATTCCGACGTGTTTCACAGAGTTTGTGTAAGCAAAGTGACTGATCCTCAGCTGTTGATAACATCTTGAGCCGAGGGAAAATCTTCATCACATGCCGCATGCCAGTACCACAGCCTGACTTCCAACACCTGAGAACAGCTGTGGGAAAGTCACATTTCGAAACATCCGATTCCAAAGCAGGATACCATTCGACCCTGAATACAAAAGTTCAGGTCGTGGAGCCGCAGGTAGAAGCAATGAATAACAAAAGATAGAAAGAACGACGACACAGCAGCAAGCGGATTCAGCCCCAGACTTGACTCCTTGGCACCACAGCCTCTAAAAGGATTGAAGCCGAAGATTCCAAAACATACAGGAATTTTGCAAACTCTTGCTTGAGCTGATGTGATGTTTTTTACTGCTGCCTCAGTGAAGCTCGCGGGCGAAGGTCCGGGGAATTAGTGGATAACTAATCGAAACAACAATCGTATACTGTATATACTGTATATAAATGTATATAATACAACAACACTATAGAATACTGTAGAGACCTATGAAGCCATGGCGTCAATTTCCAAACTCAAACAGTTTGGTCCAGGAATGTTGCTTTCAGCCGCACCGCAGCAGAAGCAGCTGTGGCCAGGTCGCACTTAATTTTGGAACCATGGCCGAGCAATCTTCAATCTGCATGCTGCTGTCTAGAAACCTCCACTAACGCTGGCAGTCAAGAGTAGGTGTAGGCCGCAGCTGCCATAGCTCATGCCCTGGAATGAAATCTTGCATGATTGACGACGGTTGCGCTCCCAACCATGCAAAGCAGCTTCAGAAAGGCCTTGATTTCCTTCCGTGACCGTCCCTGCCCTTTCGTATTTGAAAGGTTTGGGAGCAAATGTTGAATTTGAAGTCTTTCTCAGCCAAGTCCGATCCAACAGTTGCATGGACTCCTTCAATTGGGCAGCCATGTCGGCCTCTTGCCGCCCAAACTGGCCAGGATGAGACAGACAGCATCTCTAATCCCTGAAATCACTTGATCATCTCTTTCGAATCTGTCAAGGCACAGATATCTTCAGAGGCAAAGAAGCTGGCGGTGGCCTGGTTCACTTGCTTTCTGCTGTCCTTGCGGGCGTAGCATGATCTGCAGCTGGAGTGGAACGGCATGTTGGCACTGGCAGCGCCATGCAGCGCCTGTATTCTGTCAAGTCAGTAAAACCATATTTTGAAAAACAGACAGAACGGGCTGGGGCAGGGAATGGAAGCTAATTGCCTGAGCCCAGGGGCTCCTGAAAGGGATTGGTTCAATGTTTTAAAAGCCTTGCCAGCTGATCCAAATACTGACCAGTCAAGAGCCTAGTCATACCTAGACAGAATGCAACAGTGCTGTCATTTCTGCCTGCACATGTTCGCAACAATGGATGACAATATTTTGTCTGGCCATGGCACCGAAACAAAATGAAACAAGTGACGCAGCTGCCTCCTGCGTCTCTGGGCGAAAAAGCAGTTCTAAGCCCAGCAGTGCCTGAGAACCAAACTCAAATGGCATCAGTCGGCATCGAACAATGTGAAACATCTCGGCCCTAAGGGCCGTATTTGTTTGAAACCACGGGTTTGACCTATTTTTGTGTGGCTTTCGGGTCCCAGGTATGACTATGCCAAATGTCAAATGATGTCAAATGTGAGTATACAGCAATTGCAGTGCGTGTGGCAGGCGCGATGTCAAAAAAGAAAAACCTAGTTTGCTATAGTTTTCTTATTCGACATAGAGACAATTGCGCTCGTCATATACACGCGGCTGATGCAGTGGCACCTGTACTTACATGGTTCCTCGCATACAACAAATTCTAACGCAAACCAAATGGTCCAGGTTCGCTGCGAACCCTCCTCCGCTTTGGAGTGCTACTCCAGTAATCTGATATATATATATACGAAACTGCATCATCTGTCCGGAAAGATTTGGGACTAATTACAAGAAGAGTCACAAGAATAAACAGGCTTTTGTCTCCAAAAGGTTGCATTCCACTCATTTCCACTCTGCCAAATGCTTTAAAATCTCAACAATACAGAATGATATGATGTCACAAACACATGGATAATATCTCTCTCACATGCCTACCTATCCAGTCTGGCGAACCAATCACCTATTCCTCATCAGCCCCATCCCGACCACTAATTGATATCATGCACTGTGTCGTTCTTTCTTGCAGCACTATACCTACGTACGTATACCATTATCAATTCCTCGTGCATAATATGGCATATGTATATATTAGGTATACCATGGTATACCCACCGTTACCCACCAGAAAAAAATAGAAACCTAGTGTGGTCAAATCAATGCTCTCACACGCCCCTGAGTAGCGAGCCGAAGGAGAACTTGGGACCCGCCTTGGAGATCAAAATAATCACATTGTCAAAGCTCAAAAACTTTCACAGTTTCAGGAGTCTGACAGAGGCTGTTCAGCTTCAGCTTCGGGCTTTGATTGTTGAGACTCTGGTCATTGCGGGATAGGCAGCGCCTGCAACGCTGCAAATGAAGGTTTTCTTTGGCACACGTCGTCTGTCAGTGATCCTCAGTCAATCGCTTCCTAGCCTTGTCCGGCCGGGGCAACCCGGGGCATGGCACCTGCAGAAATTACCACGACGAATCATGACAAACACTCAAAAAGAAAACAAAATCATGAAAAATCGCTCAGAAACCAAGAAATGAACACAAACAAATCACAAATATGAATGCATCGTATTTTTTCCCCTGAATCCGCTGACCAAATTGACGCACAGACGCACAGTGAATTTGCTTATTCCAACTGCATAAGATAGATATAGATAGATTGAGATAGCATAAGTGGTCTGATAGTTTCTGCAACGGCCTGCGGCTTAAAGTCCAAAAGTGCCACGCCACAGCTCCAACTGGTCCAACTTGAGTTTCGTTTCAGCATAACAGCTGCAGATTTCAAAGTGCAGCTGGAGTGTGCAGCTCACAAACTCACAAAAGAATACGAAAGATGCAAGCTAAACCGCTATACCTCCATTGTGAAAACGGTCAAGCCATGTCAACTTAGAATGCACGATAATGCACCTAAATACACCTGAATAATCCTGAATAGGCATCATCTCTTGGTGGTAGGATTCAAGAATTGCAAACGAGGCATTGAATTGATTTCAAGATATTTCAAGATGCTGTTACGAAATTTGAGTTGCTTCAACTGCAACTGTCAAGGTCCACGAGTCGACAATGGTTAGAGTTGCTTCAACGACCTTCAACTGTTTTGCAGATGGCGTGGCACAAGCCTCACAAACTTCTTCACTAAACTGCATGTCCTCGTTAGGAGGACACGTCAAATGAGAATATATAGACAGCGATGAGATTTGAGCAAGCACTCTGACGTCGGGAGTCATATTACTGACCCAACCTCCAGAAGTGATGCATTTAATGGCTGGCAACCTTCTAGAAGCTGCTTCAAAAAGAGATCCGACCTACCATAATTACGTGGATCGGATTCAATCATCTGCAATCTATGATTTTTAGTGTGAATCAAATGACACGGAGAAAGACTGAAGCTATCTGAAGCTAAGAGAGAGACAGCAAGTTACAGCAACTCAGCAACGGCTTTGCTGATCTTTGCTGCTGGCTTTGCCTGGCTTTGGCCCCAGCCCGAGAGAGGCAAGCTCTGGACTCGCTGGTGCCAAGCGCTAACGGTGTCTCTGATGTCCCGGGCCGTGGCGTCGAAGCGCCTGCCCAAGACAAAGTTGAGACATGTTGAGACAAAGGCGGGAGTTCGTCAAAGCCAAAATTGTTTCAAACATATTCTGGAATGTGTGTGAACCGTGAGTGAACCCTTTGATTGCTTGGAACAATGAATCGTACTGTCTTGTGCAAACCAGAAAGTGCTGTCCTCAAGAATCCTCAAAACACTCTGATCATCTCTGATGGCGTCTTTGAATCACTGCGCAACATGCCCTTTCCTGTGCTGTCCCCATACGGTATTACCGTATTACCGCATGCCACACCAATCTAGCGCTTGTCGCCGCTTCAGCTACCTACTCCTGGTACCAACATACTTTTTTCAGAACAAGCATGTGCAACATAGGTATATGTATTGTGTAACATATGCATATGTAGGTATATACGTATGCACACGCACACACACAGCATATTTACAGTACAATATATATATAATATATTATGTATAGAGATACCTAGAAAAGGTGGGTCTGGGGGTGGGTGGCATATTGAAGACATACAAACAGTAATACATTACATATATATATATATTATTAAATTATATGTTATCTATATTTTATTATATTTTAATATGTTTATGACAATATATGAATATATAATATCATAAGTTAATATATATATACATTATATTATAAATATATATGATATAATTATTAGATTATCATTATATATATAATTATATAGTATTTATGTTTATATATGTATATAAACATTATATAATCAATATTAATTGTATGTATTATATGAAAGTATATAATACTATATTATATTAAAGTATATTATGTTATATTGTATGATATTATACTATAATATATATATATATGTGTTAATTATATTGTGTATAATTATTATATATATAATATATATATTACTGTATATTGTGTGTGCATGCTGTGCATGTATGCATCCCCCTGCTCACAATTAATATCAATTAAGATACTGTAATACAATACCACACAATACCCATTTGCTGACATATATGTATGATATGCGTATAGTATAGAGACATCGGGTAGAGATGTGTAGAAATATGATGTCTTTTTTTGTATGATGTTGCATGTAGGCTTGAATACAAAACATTGCAAAACTGCATCTATTTAGGGGGCTGATGGAAAGACATCTAGCATCTCTTTTGAACAAACATGTCCCAGGTCCCCGTCGTATTTATATAGCCAGCTGAGCAAGCAACAAGCTGATCGCAGTTCTTGCAAATCACATAGAGCAGCGCATTTTGGTCTTGCTGCCACAATATTTACTGCTTACAAACCGGATCAAGGTTCTAAGCATTTCTGTGCACCCACCAGTGGTCTGCCAAGCAAGCAAAGAGAAAACGAGAGAAAATGAAACATACCTGCATCTTCTAATGTATGTAAAATTATTGCCGTTTGTGGAATTATTGCTGGCAGCAATTGTTTCTGCTCCCGGGCAATATTTGTAATTTGCTGTTTTTGCATGTGTTTGCTGGTTTTGAAAGGGGGAAAAAATCCAACGAAACGGCGAAAAAACCCAACGAAACTGCGAAAAAAATCAAGTCCAAAATGTGAAAACTGAATTTGCGAAAAGAACTGGAAACGGCGATATTTTAGGCAACGGCGAGAATTATATTTCTCTTTTGGATTTCGACCAATAATTTTACATCGGTGGATTTTCCAGGTATAAACCGAGAAAAAACGAGAGACAACAAGATAAAACGATGGACAACGGCCGAAAACGAGAGCATCGAGAATCGAAATGAATCGAAAGTCACACGATGTCACACCTTTGCAGCCAGAAGGGATCAAACGTCAAAGCTTCGGCGCCGAAGCAGGTGGCTCCTAGGTTGCAGGCTGACGCCACAGAAGCTTTCTGGATCTGTCGGTCTCATGTCGCCGTTAATTACTTGGCAAAAAATGCAAAAAGGACATAGAAAGCTTAGGTCAGCTTTGATAAGCCTTCAGCCTTCCTAAAGAACAGTGAAGAACTGCCGTTTGAAAGCAGCACCAGTCAATGCAATACTTTGAGTGTCCCACCTTCCATCGAAATTGAAGGAAGCGCTCCTAGCGGGATGGCACGCTTGTCTTGCGATTTCGCTACTTGAACATCTTAGGATCAAAGAAACAGCATGAAACAAATCAATCGACACTCTCCCATTCTTAGTCTATGATCCGAAGAGAAACCTAAATGTGCCCTTAACACATTGCTTGACAGAAAATGAAAGAAACATGAACATGAATTCACACCAAACAAAATCCGCAGCGACAAAGACAGTTGGATGACAGTCTGTTGGATCTCCTTAGCCCAGACAGCGGGTGACTCAAGCCGCACTGCCTCGACCATCTCAACAGCTCAGGAACAAGTCTTTGTGGCTGTCGCTGGCTTTGTATCGTACATCCAAGCATCTTGATTCAGAACCGAAAACATCTTGACTTGAAACATCTTGAAACTATATTTGAATATATTTGAAACATTTTGAAACTGGGTTTCCCGGCATTTGCTCCGCTAAGGTAGGAGATTGAGGCCTACAGGCCTAGGAACTCCAAATTCAAGAACCCTAGACTTCAGCATATGCCGCAGTAATAATATGCATTTATTATCATTTATTAGCCTTATCATGCCTTATCATGCCTTATCATGCCTTATCATGCCTTATCGCATTCAAACTGCCATGAGAATCTGGGCCACCAGATGCCTTACATCATGGTAGGAGTGATTCTGCTCCGGGAAAGCCAAGACGCATCTGTGGTGAGCGGAGGCTTTCCCAAGGGCCTTGGCACTCTCAAGTCTCACGTGTATATCAACGGATGAGGTAGACATGTTGGATCCAAATCTTCACCCACATGGCACCCCATGCCACAAGCAAAATGATCACTTGAAAAACAATGAAAAACATTGAACACCATATAACACCAATTAACACCATGTCAAAAGATGTCAAAAGATCCGACGCGTCCAGGTATCAGAAGCCAAGGCGCAGCATTGGCCCATCATCCGAATTTACAAGCGCCACTATCAAAGGTTTGCGCTTGGAAGTCTTGCCATTAAACGAAGGTCTGCGATGATCAAGAGGAGGCACCCAGCAAACCGAACGAAATCTGCCAGCGTTGCTCTGATGCTCGTGCTCTATCCGTATTGTTGCCCACAAACCTCTTCTGATCAATTCCTCAGCAGCTCAACAAGACAACACGGGGAAAGCAAGGTGGGACATTCTGTGAGTCAGCTAGAAGAAACAAACAGTCAGTTCAGCAACGGACAGCCCAGCAAAAGCCAGCAAGAAAGCGAGACTCGGCGGTCAGTGTTCCAGAGACAAGTTGCAGGATGGTAGTAACCTGGTAACCCTGTGTTAGAGTTTCCTTATGCCTCCGACTCCAAACCCGGGCAGTCCGCAATGCAAAAAGCAACACTTTTTTCCTTGCCTGAGCAAGTAGGTAGGACGTGGTAGGACAGTCTCTCTTTTGTTTCGTCAAGAACTGGGCTCCGGAAGTGTTTGAACAGCTGCCGGATCAGAAAGATTCGTGGTGCCATTTGATGAATTGCAAATCATTTGAAATTTGATTGGTAGCCTTTTGTAAGGGCAACAAACGTTTTTGCAGTTGAAGTGCCCAAATCGGCATTTCATGCACGAGCAGGGAAAGTAAACCATCCAAGAAGTCGACCTGACTCAAGCTTCCACTTTCATTTCCATCCAGCATGTCGAACAAATCTTCCATACTGTTGACTGACGCAGTCTCCAGAATCTTTGGTGGAAGCAGCGTGAGTGGCACACCTGCAATCTCTTCACGCGTAATGTAGCCGCTTTGATCAGCATCAAGGCTGTCAAAAACGTCAAGCAAACCTGGCAGGGCTGCTTTGATCTCTCGTTTTTTCTCGTCCCTCGCTGCTTCAGCTTCGAGGGAAGACTGCCGAAGGGCATGGTCAACCAAAACAGCCGTAACGAGGTTCATCAAACCAATGGAAAGAAACATCAACAGAGGGAGGAAGTAAATAATCAGGATCGGTTTTTCAACCACCAAAGGGAAGTACACTTCGGCAATTGCATCCATAGTGACGAATTGAAGCAAAGTCAATGTTGCACGTGGCACGCTGCCAAAATGGGTGTCAATGATGGCTGCTGTATCAGTATTGGCGCGCAGTTGTGGATCATTTGTGATTATTTCAGTGGCAACACAACCAAAAATGTAGAGCCAAAGAAGAATCAAACCCATCGTTGAGGCCATTGTGTCCCAAGCTGACAACAATCCGGAAACAAGACGCCAAACAATTTGGAGCCGGCGAAGTGTCCGTAAAACACGAGCCAATCTCAGCAAACGTAGCCCTCTCACGATCAAAACACGCTCCCATTCATCTCCATGTGAGGATTCGAGTGAGGGGGCGACAATAAGCGCGATGATACCCACGACAACCAGAAACAAATCCAGGCAGCTCCATGCAGACTTGAAAATGCCAAATCCCCCTGCACAAATTCGCAGCAAAAGTTCGAATGTGTAGATCGCCAGAAATGATCTTTCAATTTCGGTCGCCCAAGTAGTGTCACGACCCAACAAAGCCATCTCTGCTTCAGCTCCGATCACAATCATGTTGGCAAAAATAATGCCACCAGTGAGATATTCAAACGCCAGCGAATCAACAATCCTGGCTAGGGTACCCTGTATTCTTTGCCATCGTGTCAATTCAGAAAATTCCTTCGAAGTTGCCTCTTGGTCCCTTAAGACTTCTGCCAACAGAATGGGCAGGCGTGCCATGGTTGTTTCCCTCAAAGTCCTCAACCTGCCAGCGGATGCGGTTTTCTGCAGCTGCAGCTTGGGAGGATTGTTTTGTTGGGGATCTTCTGTGCCTTGTCCCTCGCTTGGCCGCGAGTTTGCATCCATCTGCCCTGCACTACTCAGTAGACTTTCGGTGCTCACTCGCAGCTGAGTATGTTGAGTTTGCTGGTTTGGGGGAGCACAGTCAGAAGCAGTGCGAGTATAATGAGTGTCATGTTTTGGTCCATCTGCTTCCAATTTCGACACCACAGCCAGCAATTCTGCGACGCCCTGCTGCCATTCTCGATGTTGGCGCTGCAAAGCATCTAGTCCATGCAGGGATTCCTGCTGCTGCCTTTGAATCTGCTGTAAGGCAGACTGCAAAGAGGCAGGGGTGGACATTTCCGACATTGCCTTTCTGGCACTTTGACCAGTCCTTTGAAATCCCTTGCTTCCCGGGTCTTGAGCATGAGATTTGCGATATTGACGGTTATTGACGGCAGAGTATTGGGAGGTACCATGAATTAGGGAATCGCACTAGGATGCGCTAGTCAAGCACGTGGCAAGCACTAGTTGATGATGTTGATTGTACTACTTAGACTGCCAATTTGCCGAACACAAGACGTGCTCCACTCCTGCCATACAATTACAGCAAATGGTGAGTTGGAAAAACAAAAGCCAAACGCAGCTAATTAATTACATTCTCAAAGGTGAATGACATGAAGTATCATGAAGTCATGCGCCAAAGGATGTCCTGCAGCTTAGGCACCAAGGAACTGATGAGGAAGGCAAAGCACTCCTTGTTAAAGGTTGATGCACCAACATAAGCGCGGCAATCTGGTTGATACGTCAAGAGCCATGTGCTGCGCAAGTATACGTCCAGGATTGCCACAGCGATGTAGGAAAACCGTGGGAAAAGGCAACGGCGACTCTTGAAGCCAAGCAAGCCGAAGTCCACGACCAGGTCCCAGGTGGCAGCATAAACAGTGGCCAAAAAATATCCTCCGAATTTCATGCGTCTATGTTGGAGGCTGAGGGCGTTTGCATGGACTTGTTAATGCGCGGATATGTTTACCTTTTTTTTGGGGGGGGGGGCATACTTCAAAGCCCCGGACAGGTGTTGTGAACCTTTGTAGACTTAGACGGCCACACAGCTCTAACGGCAGTGAACACTCCAACTGGCTATGATCGACTGCTACGGAGACAATCAAACATGATGGAACACATAGAGCAACTTCAGCAACTGAGCGCAGCACCAAGAGTTTGAATCACGTTAAGCTGAAACGAGGTAAGCCCTCTGGGAGGTTTTCCCACCGATGTGAGCAAGCTGACAAGGACAGCAAACACATATTTGCCGCAGTTCAGACCGTGCCGGAACTTCTCAGGCGTATCCCGCATTCGCCTATAGCACTGAGCAATTCTGAAAAATAAAGGCAGCAATAATAGGATTTGCACGGTGCAACCTGTCCAGGCAGAATTTTTACAAATCCGTCGGACTTCCCGATCTTGATCGGTGTGCCAATGTCTGAAGTAACAGCCAGTGTATGCAACATCTTTCAGTGGACGCCCAAGTGACGTCAGAACATCTGCCAAGACATTCTCAGCGAAGCTGACCTCCCCGAGGCATGAGAAACACAGGATCCGAATGAACAGGCGAGAAAATAATCTGCGAGTGGAAGCCGTCATCCAGCTTGATGTGATAAGAAACTGCATGATAAGAACGCTGCTCGAATAGATGTGGGCAAGAGAAAAACCATGAATGCACGGAATGGACTGCAAAACAGCTCCAAACTTCATATCTGCAATAAAGCAGAAGCTCAAGACTATCCAAACTCCAGTCTGTAAAGATGCGTAGTTTAGCAGTGACATAGCGGACACCTCCAAATCAGGAGAGATGTCCAGCAAAAACAAGTAATTGATCTTGTAGTGCTCAAAAACCCATGCGCAGGCTCCAGCCAGCCAAGCTGTCAAATTCATCATGAACGAAAGACGCAGTACCGGAATCGTTGCCTGTGCAACACCAACATGGGAAATCATCGACACAAATATGAGAAATAAATAATCGAATACCTTAAAAATCGGGAAGGAGCAAAGGAGGATTTTAATTGAATGATGGACCGTGATCCTGCCATGAGCGAACTGGTGAAAGACACACACACACACTGGACTGGTTTTGAGAAATTGAGCTGGATCCAAAGTGGGTGCTCCACGAAATCCGAGTCGAGGTCGAAAAAGTGCCAAATCAACAGAATTCGAAACCGTGTGAATGGAAACATGGTAGAGTTTTAGCACACCATTGAACAGGAACAGAAATCAACAGTTCAAACTGGTTTGGTGCAGGTACACACGGGTGATCAGTCCGTGCTTCCTGGGATGTTTGCAAGGAGCTTCGTTGGGCAGAGCTTTGCAAGTCCCCTCTGCCCCCCCCCCCCGCATGTTTGAAAAAATGTGACGACTGATTCAAAAACCAGGCCCTGTGCAAGAAGGGTGTACACACAGAGTGCATATTTTTAGATATTTTTTAGCATGCAATGGAATATGCGCGCCGTGCACCTGAGATGTCTTGTAGCATTGTAGTATATGGTATATGAATATATATGAATATGTAATATAATATCTCCATAATGATGCGCGTGTGTGTGTGTCTCTCTCTCTCTCTTTCTGTGTCTGTGCGTGCGCTACAATACGGTCTCACAAGAAGTCTTGCAGTTCCACATGGCGTCACATTTCAAGATATCTCAAATGGAATTGAAAATGCTGATAAAATATGATGAAATTAGGGAAATTGAGGCAAGAGACAGCAAGGTCCTCAACCGAAAACTGGTCAATCTGTGGCTCCATGCCAGACAGAACGGCAAGCACCACCAGAGCCATGGAGATAACACCTAAGAAAAATGAGATCCGTGCCAGTTGTGCCAAGGTATTCTCACCCCGATCAAGGGCCCATGGAGAATTCTCGACCCCCAATTCGCCTCCAAATCTCTCAAGTCTTCTTTGAAGCTCTTCCAGCCGAACTTTTCCAGGTTCGTTAAAAGTTTCTCCCAAAATCTGCGGCAGCAACTGTTTTGACAAAGCAAGGCCAGTTTGCTTGTCATGTTTTTTCAGGATTTTGTAGAGCGCAGTGTGGTTGGCAGCTGAGAAATGGGTCAAGTCTTGCAGGGTGGCTTGCAATTGCCCGATCATACTCTGCAAATGTCGGCGAAGCTGAAGCTCAAAGTCAGAGCCTTTGTTCTGTTCCAGCTCATCTTGCCCTGCAACGAGCCGTGACTCCACTTCGTCTGCAACCGACGTGAAAAACTCGTTGGTTCTGTCTATGGAAGCCTGAAGTTCCGCCACCCACTCTTGACTCACTTTGACCGCATCACGTGGTGAGGCACCATCACTGGATGAAACATCTCTCTCCAATCTACCCCCAGCTGTACTGACAGAAGCTGACAGGTTCTTGCCGCTCTTTGGATATCCTTTCAAGGACCTCTTGAGTCCATTGTAGTCAACATAGAAAGCATCCCATCCACGGATCTTGTGCCGCTCCAATTGTTTCCCAAATTTCATTACTGGCCATCAGCCGCGCTCTGCTGCGCGCACGGAAGTTCACTACATTCCAATCTCGGGGCAAGAACAAGCAGCAGCGCACCTGTCTCTCCCACACAAAAAAACTCTCAAATACCTATTCCAACCTATTCCCTATTTCTCTCTCTCTCTCTCTTTCTCTTATTCATCTATTCTCTGTATGGGCATGAATGGCGTCCCACCAGCATCACCAGCAAAACAACCATGCCAGTCTATGCCGCTTGAAATACTGTCGTGATCTGACGTGCAAAGCCGTGCGCTTGCTTTTGCAAATTCTTGTCTTCAGCAACTAGATCAATCTAGATCACGTAGCATGGTTGAGTGACTTTGTGGCCTCACCGGCCTCAGTGCTATGCCTGCTACATCCTGCACTGCTACAGTACGCCTTGCGCTGTGCGGAGTCTCTCAGAACTCTTCATCGCAGCAAACGAACAGTGGCACCTGGGACTCCGGGACCATAGCCGACAGTGCTGCATTCCCAAGGTCAAAATGTCTTGAAGGACCCCACCGGAGGGATCCAGAGGGATCCGGACAACCAGCTTGCCCCACATGGAAAGAATCAAAATGAATCAAAATGAATCAATGTTCGTTACGTGTTTTTCTTCTCTGCTTTGTTGTCAAGTGTTGACCCCAATTTGCATGCTATGGCCAAGTGTGAGAAACTGGGCCATTCGCGCAAAGGACGGTTCCCCAGCCTTGGTCTTCAGAAGCAGCTGGGAAACTAGCAGAAAATATATTACATATCCAAACAGCTGAATCTGAAGATGTATGAAAAGAGCTCAGCATAGCTTGAGATGAGCTGCCCAGTATTGTAGGGATGGCCGACATGAAGTAAATTGCAACGGACTTCCTCAGAAGCACAGCATGGTTTCATCTGTTTTCTTGACGAGGATAGCCTTTTTTCAATGCAATCATGGCAAATCCACACGTATCATGCAAAGTACGCTAGACTTGCCAAACATTGCGAATCTTGGGCGGTGGCAAATGCAACAACATGGCCGACAAGAAGCACATGGCCGTTGAGAAAGGCAAAATCTCAGAGGTCGGGTACTGATGGGCACTGGAGAATATGACAAATGCAACGGCCATAATTAACTGCGAAGGTCTTGGACACTGAGAAAAACATAAAAAGAAAAACAAGTATATAAAACTAGTTAGTGGTTCTTCGGGAGATGTCAGGATTACCATGGGGCCTCATAGAGCACGACTTTGGTAGTCTGTCACTGTCACAGGTACCAACATTTGGAGTGCGCGGAATAACTGGCAATTCAGTTGAAACAAAAACAGGTCCTACATTGTAGACAGTAGAACTGTGCAGAACAGGCATTGGTACGAACCTCTTCCCCACAAATACCACGACTACAAGCAGCTGGATGCTCAACAAATGATGAATGCATGAAACCAAAGACAAATAAGATAAGCAAAGATAAGGAAAGGCTTCTATATAAATCTATATAAATATATTCATATTACCATATTACACATAATATCATATAATATGACATCAAATTACATCACACACTCAGGTCCCGACACTTACTGAGATCATCACGAAGCGGAAGAAACAGAGAACGCACTCATCTTCACTGTCATAACCTGAAAGATCTGAAAGCACTGAAAGCGAAACATGGCAAAACGCTTGGAATATCTTGGAGGCGTTGCTTCAAAAAGACTCGCTTCACTAGTTTGTATCATGCCAATCGGTTGATATCGGTTGCGATCGGTTGGACAATGATGTATAAAGTATACCGGGCTATGCCCCCCCAGCCAACCACCCCTCCCCTTAGAAAAGCCTCGTTTCAGTTTTGCTTGCAGCAAAAGCTGGTTGGCTATGGCGCTCAGCAAGGTGAAAACGCAAACCTGCTTGGTCACAGCTGTAGCTGCATGGTCACGGCTCCAGCACTTTGCACAAACCAAAACGAATTGCCACTGGACGCCCTAAATTTGCTGAACTACCCTCAATATCCAGGAGGGGCTACTTCACGTCAAAGATTCTACACGCTACACACTCCCGAGTGGCCAACAAGAAGGTTGGTCAAATGCAACGGGTGCTGTTCATCACCTCTGGTCCAAGCTGTTTGACTGCATTTCAATGGGGGTCCTGACAATGACAATAGCAATGGCAGCAATGGTTGCAACAGTATGGAAAGGTCACCAAAACACAGAGACTGAGACTACAGCCCATATATGCCCATATCAAATAATATATCAAACAGAGCAAGCAATTCCGTGCCCTGTATTGTTGCTCTCTGCATCATCTTCTTTGATTATCCTTCTCTCAAGAATTAGGTCCGCTATTTTCTGGTCAGCTCAGGTTCTGTTCATTGATATATATATATATATATTATATATATTATATAAGTGTCTGTGTTGCCATACTGGGCACCCAGCAATGACTTGGATGAAAAAGGCACATTTGGCAACGAAGGCCATTGTCAGCGTACCTAATCTCACGCAATCAACCGTCACACAGCCGCAGCTACACACACATATATATTGCTGCCCTGAGCCCAAGCAATTGAATGTTCCATCATATTCCTTGCTTCTCATTCCTTCCAACCACTTCCTGGGGGTGCTCGACTTGAAGGTCTTGCATGGCTACTTTCACTAAGGCACTAAGGCCATCACCAGGCATAGAGGTAGGCAGCAATGCACATCCTGCCGGATTTTTTTGCTGAATACTGGACAGGAATCAACATGTTTCAAGTGGGCTACCCTTTCGCTGTCAAATGAGGGCTCGGCTGTTGTGGAAAATCCTGCACCATGAACTTTAGCACAATCCTGATAGCGTAAAGACTTTTCTGAGGAGGTCCCTCACAAACTCTCACAATAATTATGTACAACATGCAGGAGTTACAGTAAACCCAAAGCTTCTTAAGCAAAACTTGACCCACGCCACACTGTTCTAAATTTCCGAAGTAACCACAAAGTTTGCAGTGCAGCAAACCTTGTCTTTTATTTAGCTACTTGGGGCCACTTGGATTCGAAACATTTCGGTTAAGGCTAAGGATCCAAGTGGATTAGAATAAACTCCATTATCCAGTGAGTGATAGTGAGTGATTACATACAATGAGTTAAGCAGGTTAAGCCGTGTTATCAGGTTGAAGGCGGGTATTGCTGTCTAATCTGTCTAGGAGTTGAAGGTGTTCAGGCATTCTTGCAGCATCTTGGCCAAGACATGGCAAGAGAAGCGTAGCAAACCACTTGGTAGCAAACTACTTGGGTCCTTTGCAGGGGTTTGGCTAATGTCCTGACTGTATCATACTGTATCAAATGACCCAAGAAAACATCCAGCAGTGGACAAAACTTGACACTGGCATGGGACTCATGGGACAAGAACACTAATGAAGGCAAAATAGTGGCCATACAATCTGCTAATCTCAATGTATTGTAGCTCCGGGGCTGAGCCAGCAAGAGAGGAGAATGTGCAATCATATGCAATCATGTTCAAGCTGAAACTGAGACATTCTGTGAGTAGTCCTGGTTGTAAGCTTGGTAGGTGCCCTGTGATTTCAGAGCAACTTTCCATGACTGACTGGCACTGGGCGGTCTGAAGGAATGACCTTGATAATCATGACATCAAACACGTTCACAACTTGCGAATCTTGAGGGTTTCCTACCTCTAGGATTTCCTACCAGGCAGATTCATCATCCAAGGGGCACTCGACTCAGTAATCTCCCAGTGTCGACCTGAAGTCGTGCTCTTGAAATCGGATCTTGCTGGCGAACCCAAATGAATCTAATGCCGGCCAAAGCAGAAAATAGGGAGAAGTTTCACAAGCACCAGTCAACATGCATGGGCATTGGGCCATGTGGCTACTGTATACATGAATACATATTCTGTATATGTATCATATGTATTATATAATTATATATATACATACATACATATGCAAACATGAGGTGTGCAAACTGATAAATCATAACATATAATTACAATATTCTATAAATATCTATAAGTATTATATCGTATGTAGGTACGTATATACATATATTGTACACACACATACATCATCATTATGTAAATGTAAATTTTAAATGTTTGTAATTAAACATAAATATATGCGTATATATATAATTATATATAACCGTATATTATTGTGTAATATTGTGTACTTATTTCATCTTATTTCCGGGCTCACTCAGCTTTGTGCAAAGAGAAAGAACCTGCGCAACACCTCGGTGCAGACTGTTCTGCTTGAACTCCAAGCTGGTGCGCCACGGTGCGCCACGGTGCACCATGGTGCACCACTGACATCCACTGACACCGTCCAATCAAGATCCCCAAACTGTCAGATTTATAAAATTTTATAAATATAACATGCTTTGCCATGCTTTGCTACAGTGCTACAGTCTTACCGAGTCTTACCAGTACCATGTTTCAATTGCAGAATGGCGCTTGCCAGAAAGGTCCAGACCAACGCCGCCAACGACAACTGAACCTTGATGCAAAGAACATCAAAGAACGTTTAAAGATTTGAAGGATGTGCCAAGCCATAGAAAGGAAAGCGATGGAAAGGGATTGTTTGCGGGACATAATGAGTATTGAGTTTGTTTAGATTCTAGATCGTTCAAATATGTTTAATTTACTTTAAATTGTGCTTTTGAGACATGAGGCCGTGTGGTTCTTTCTCCTCTTGCGCTGTCCGGCTTTGAGACTTTCAAGGCCTGCTCTGGATCCACCGGTTAAGACGGTTGCAATCGGTTGCAAACCCGTCGCTACTTAAGGTAGCCGCCAATAGGAAGAAGGTAGTAGCACTTTGTGCAAAGGACAGCACCTGGCATCCAAGTTCAATCGAACAAGTTGGCACGTGAATCAGAACTCATCATCCAAAAAAGACTTCCTCTTGGCTCAGGCTTGGTGCAAACATGCCTAAACAAAAGACAAAAGAGAACATTGCATTGTCTCTGCATGCAAGACTTTACCACTTCAAATGCGCTTGTCAAACCCGGTGGTGCTTCCCCTGGTCACGCTCATTGAAGTTTTGCCTGCGGGCGCCAGGTGAGATTTGTGAGCCTCATGAGCCTCATGAGCCTCTGTTTCTGTTTCAGGCTGCCACTGCGTCGCACGACTCTTGGGCAATCTGGATTCACTGAGGACTTGGCCAGCTACCTTCAAAGCTACATTGTTTCTGTTGATGGATGTCCTGAGATCTGAGAAGACTGGCACGGATGAGAGCCAAAGATATCCAAACACTGGAAAGATATTTACATATATATAATAATTTATATATACATATATATATATCAATATATTTAATAAATAAATAAATATATATATATATATGAGCGACGGCTCTTATTTGCGTATATGGAAAGTAGTATTCGGGCGTACCCCGGTTTGTCAAAAACATCATATTTAGCTTGTAAAACGAGGTAGGAACACCCCGAGAACGAGG